>Ga0206938_1250_pt1 | contig 10587 bp, 9 predicted proteins | sample Alteio_BWOrgHeat_12_FD_152918 | JGI IMG/M metagenome (GOLD analysis project Ga0206938, IMG submission 152918) | Enriched cells from forest soil in Barre Woods Harvard Forest LTER site, Petersham, Massachusetts, United States -... | ecosystem: Environmental > Terrestrial > Soil > Temperate forest > O... | reverse complement strand
TTTATGGTGGAACCATTTACCGTGTTGCAGCATGCAGCGGTATGACAGATGGTAACCTTGTATTCTCGGTGTACGATTCACAACGTAATTTGATTTTTACAAATAACAGCTACCAGAATGCCCCTTATTGGGATTTTGAAGTAAAGTCAACCATTGATTGTATTATTACTGCCCAGTTAAACCCTACAACCAATTCGGGTTCGGGTTGTGCGGTAATATTAATAGGGTTTAAACAGCAATAAAGGACCTATGAAGCTTGTTTTCGCTACCCATAATAAACATAAGGTAGGCGAAATATCTCAGTTACTACCCTCTTCTATTAAGTTACTTACCTTAAAAGATGTGGCTATTGAGGAAGATATTCCTGAAACAGCCGATACACTTGCTGCCAATGCCATGCAAAAGGCAATGTATGTGTATATGAAGCTGAAAACTGATTGCTTTTCTGATGATACCGGCCTTGAAATAGATGCATTGGGGGGAAGACCGGGAGTTTATTCAGCAAGGTATGCCGGTGAAAAGAAAACAGCATCCGATAATATTAAAAAGGTGTTGACTGAAATGCAAGAACACAAAAACCGCTCAGCTACTTTTAAAACAGTTATAGCAGCAATAATTGAGGGCAAGCCATTCCTGTTTGAAGGTGCCGTAAAGGGCTTTATTGCCGGGCAATGGACGCCGGGTCAGAATGGTTTTGGTTATGATCCTATATTTATTCCTGATGGTCACATGATTTCGTTTGCACAAATGAGCCTTGAAGAAAAGAATTCACTGAGCCATCGTGGACAAGCAGTAAAAAAGTTTGTGGATTTTCTTAAAAAACTTTAGGCTTTTACATTCAGCAATTCCCATTTCCAGGCTGAAGCCATCATATCAGGCAACGAATATTTAGGCTCCCAACCAAGCAGTTTTTTCGCTTTAGTGCAATCTGAAAAAATAGCGCCAACATCCCCGTCTCTTCTTGGGGCAATAACGTAATTAAGTTTTTTGCCACTTTCTTTTTCAAAAGCGTTTATCATTTCTAACACACTTACTCCATTCCCTGTACCTAAGTTAAATACTGAGTACGCCGGGGCATTTTTGTTGGCTTCAAGGTAAAGCAATGCATCAATATGAGCTGTGGCTATATCGCAAACATGCACATAGTCACGTATGCAGGTACCATCGCGCGTATCGTAATTGTTACCGAACACTTTCATTTCTTTGTGCTTTCCGCTGGCAGTTTGTGTTATCATGGGTACAAGGTTGTTGGGCCTTTGTACAGGAACCTCGCCATTTTTGCCAGATGGGTGCGCACCTACGGGATTAAAATAACGGAGTGCTACAGATTTAATAGAGGGGTTAGCAACAGAAAAATCTTCAACAATACGTTCACCCACCTGCTTGGTATATCCATAAGGCGAATTTGCCCTGCCTGCTATGGTTTCTTCGCTTACGGGAAGTTTGGCAATGTCACCGTAAATAGAACAGGAAGAAGAAAAAATAACATGAGGCACTTTGAATTCTGCAGCGCAGTTAAGTATGTTAACCAGCGATTCAATATTGTTGTGATAATAAACCAATGGCTTTTCAACCGATTCAGGTACTGATTTATATGCTGCAAAATGTATGATTCCCCAAATGTCATTATGTTGCTCAAATATGCTGCGTGTTGCTTTGGCATCACAGAGGTCGACTACATAATTGGTTATACTTTTTCCGGTAATATCCTTTATCCTGGTAAAGGTAGAAGCCGACGAGTTTGAGTAATTATCGACTGAAATAACTTCCCAACCCTGTTTTTCAATTATCTCAATTATGGTGTGCGAACCAATATAACCCGCACCGCCTGTAACCAGTATTTTCTTCATAGATGCAAAGTTATTTGAGTTTATAAACCCATGGATAAACGCCCACCCTCTTTTTTACTATATGCACCATATATAGGTTCCATATTACTATACTTACTGCGGCAGCAATGGCAGTACCGGTAAGGCCCATGGTGGGGGTAAGTATAAGGTTGAGTACTATAGTAATTATCATGCCCATAACCGTGGCGATGGTATTATATTTTTCGTTGCCGGTCATAATGGAAACAACACCTGCCGGTCCGCATGAAATACTGAATAGTTGTACCGAACAAAGTATGATTAATGCTAGTTGCCCTTGTTCAAAATCTTTACCGAAGTAGAGCATTATCCACTTACTGAAGACAATTATGAGTATACCCACCGGGAATGATAATGCTACTACCCAGCGCACAGTTTTGGTGAGTATTTCCTGCAGCCTTTCTTTTTCATTGGCGGCATTAAGGCGAGAAATAGATGGAGCTATGATGGTGTTCATTACTGAAAGGAAGAAGAATAGTGTGAGCGCTATCTTATGCGCAATGTTGAAAGCGCCTACCTGAACAGAATCTTTAATAGAGCCCAGCATAAGCACATCGAGCCTTGAATCGAGGCTTAGTATACCATTGAATAGGGTTAAGGAACCTAATCCAAGCCACCATTTTCGCTTTTCATATTCGGGCTGAGCACCTTTAACATTGAAATACTTATAGAATATGGTGACTGCAAAAATTAGCCCAGCAGCAAATGCCAGGTTATTCACCCAAATAATCGAAATAACGTTGAAATTATTCGTGAAAAAGTAAAGTATTGCAATAAGTAAGACAAAAAGTCCCGGGCGCACTATGTTATCAGACATTTGTGAGAGCAGCATTTTGTTAAGCCCCCTTACCGAGGATGAGTAATAGTTCATTAATCCATAAAAAGGAACAACAATGGCACTAAGAATAATGGGTATACGGTAATTACTTGCCAGCAAAACACGAGCATAATGGCCCAAAACACTCGTTTCGGGGTAGCTTTGAAAGGCCAATGGCAGATAATAAACACTGCTGATAAGAACTAGTGAAAGAAGTACTGCAGTTGGTATCGCAACTTTTAATGACCACTGATGAAGGCCTTTTAGCAGCCCAGTTTTGTTATTGGCAAGCAATGGCGGAATTTCCCGCAACACAAGTACGCTTATACCAAACGATGCCATGCTGATAAATGGGAATACGGCTGAAAACGCGAATGTAAATACTCCGTAATTAGCTGCTCCAAGCCCACGCGCCAGCATAAAGTTACTGGCAAGCCCCAATAGTACTGCAGTTGACTGTATGGCAAAGGAAGGAACCACAATCTTTACAAGCTTCTTTCTGTCATCTTCGCTTTTGAAGAAGTTACCAAGAAACTTGTATAAAAACTCCATATTGGGGTATTTTTTCGGTTTATAGGTTTGGCTTTGCAAAGTAATCATTAAAATTGTACAAAATCTTGCTAACCTGTGTTATAGCATACAGATATAAACTGCACTAATGAACGAAAAACGTCTGCAGGTATTATTTATTTCATCGTGGTACCCTTTTAAAGAAAGGCCGCTGTTGGGCGTTTTTGTGAAAAGACATGCCGTGGCGCTTGCAAAGGTGTGTGATGTATCGGCATTGTACGTGTATGGTGACGATGAGGACAGCCTTGAAGAAGTTACGGAGGATGGAGTGTTTACTATGAGGCTGGGATATAGAAGGGTAAAAAATAAAACCCTATTGGTGAAAGCGGTGGGGAATGTATACAGGTATATATCCGCCTGGAAAAAACTGGCAAGGCTCTACGTAGAGAAAAAGGGTGCTCCTGATATTGTGAACCTGAATGTAATTATACCTGCTGCTAAAGTGGCCAGGTATATAAAAAATAAATGGGGTGTACCCTATGTTATAAGCGAACACTGGACAGGCTACTTTCCTGAAGATGGAAGATATAAAGGCTTGTGGCGAACATCGATGGCACAACGGGCCGTAAAAAATGCTTCGGCGGTAATAACGGTGTCGAATGACTTAAAGAACCAGATGATAAAGGCAGGCTTGAATAACGAATACCATGTTATATCCAATATTGTAGATACCGAAACGTTCAATATTTCACTGGTTAAACAAAAAGGAGAGAAAGTGCGTTTTGTCCATGTATCGGCATTAGATGATAAGCAGAAGAATATTGTGGGAATGATCAATGTATGTAAGAGGGTACATTCTGAGTTCCCTAATATTGAATTGACGGTTGTTGGTGAACTTGAGCCGGAGACAAAAGAACAAATTGAAGAAATAGGAAAATCTTCCGGTTGGGGCGATTTTGTGCATTTTGTAGGGCGTAAAGTGGAAAAGGAATTGGTTGAATTATTACAAAATTCTGATGCATTCATACTCTTCAGTAATTATGAAACGCAGGCTGTAGTGCTGCTGGAGTCTATTTGTTGCGGTACTCCTGTTATTGCAACCAGAACCGGTGGAGTAGGCGAGTACGTGAATGATAAGAATGGGATATTGATAGAGCCTAAGAATGAAGAACAGCTTTACAATGCAATGGTGAGTATGGTGAAGAATAGAGATAAGTTTGGCGCTCCAACAGCAATCAGAGAAACGGTGATAAATATGGTAAGTGCGGATTCGATAGCAAAACAGTACCTTGAGATTTATAATAAAGTGTTAGGCAGGAAATAATGTGCGGCATTGCAGGGATAGTTAAGTTAAAAAGTTCATCGGTAGATGCGATAGCTGCTATTCATAAAATGAGTGCTGCCATAAAGCACCGTGGGCCTGACGGGGAAGGTTATCTCGCAATAGGGCAAACCGAAACGCCTGCTTTTGGTGTAGATACACCTATGCAGATAGTTGAGTCATCTATTTTGCATAAGCCCATAGCTGCACTTGAGAAAGTAGATTCACCTACGGCAATACTTGCCCATCGCAGATTGAGTATTATAGATATTCAGCCTACCGGTTATCAACCCATGTGTAATACGGATAAAAGTTTGTGGATTACACACAATGGAGAAATTTATAATTATGTTGAGCTGAAAGAGGAGTTAGTTAAGCTCGGGCACCGTTTCCACACACATTCAGACACGGAAGTTATTTTAAATGCATATAAGCAATGGGGGCCTGATTGTGTGAATCACTTTAACGGTATGTGGGCATTTGTTATTTATGATAAGGCAAAGAATCAACTTTTTGCAAGCCGCGACAGGTTTGGAGTAAAGCCATTTTATTATGTTCATGATAATTCCGTTTTTGCGTTTGCTTCGGAACAAAAAGCATTGCTTGCGAGTGGTGTGGTAAGCTTTAAGCCCAATGATAAGGCGATATTCCAATATTGGGTTTTCTCTGATATGGAGCAAGATGAGGAAGGAATGTTTAAGGGCATAATTGAGCTTTTCCCTTCGCATTCGCTCACACTCGACCTAAAAAGCGGAGAATTAAAGAAGTGGAAATACTATACTCTCCATTTTTCAACTGAATATGACAATCCGGAGTATAATGAGAAGGAAGCTCTGGAAAAAGTACGCTCGCTGGTTGTTGATTCGGTAAAACTGCGTATGCGCGCTGATGTGGAAGTGGGTTCATGCCTGAGTGGTGGTATTGATAGCTCCTCTATTGTGAGTATTATGCATCAAACGGGGCATAAGAACGTAAGTACGTTTACTGCATCGTTTAAAGACCAGGGCATTGATGAAAGTAAATGGGCAAAAATTGTTTCAGACCACACCCGCTCAAATGCGCATGTTGTTCTGCCTGAAGGAAAGCATTTGATAAAAGACTTACATAACCTTATTTATTGCCAGGACATACCCATTTGGAGTACCAGTACGTATGCCCAATACAAGGTAATGCAATTGATTAAGGAGAATAATATTAAAGTGGTGCTTGACGGACAAGGTGGTGATGAATTGTTTGCGGGGTATGAGAGTTATTACTTCTATTACTTAGAAGATATTCTGCGGTTTAAAGGTATTCCGGCATTTATAAAAGAGTCGCGCAAAATACGAAAACAGAGTTCCGTGAAGCGCTATTTCAAGCAACTTGTAATGCGTCAGTATCTGTTTGGTTTACCGGCTAAGCAGCATTTACAGGCGCGGCAATCCATCCATACTGAGTTGAAGTACCTGAATAAGGATTTTCTTAATTCGCATTTACAACTACTAGACAAGCCTGATGATACAGCCGAATCATTGAATGAAGGGTTATACAATGACTTCTATAATTCTTTATTGAAGAGCTATTTGAAATGCGAAGACCGTTGTTCAATGTGGCATTCGGTAGAATCGAGAACGCCTTTTGCCGATGATATTAACCTTATTGAATATGTGTTTTCTATTCCTTCAAGATACAAGATAAAGCATGATACACTGAAGCCATTGTTGCGTGATGCGATGATGGGTATTGTGCCTCAACAGGTGCTGGATAGGAAGGATAAGAAAGGATATCATACACCCAACGGTAAATGGATTGCAGACATTCGTGAAGAGGTAAGGCATATTTACGATAACCCGTTGGTGAAACAATATGTGGATACCAAAAAACTTCTGAAGGATTATGACAAGCTTTTCAATAATCCTGAAATGCCTGATAACGGCCGTATCTTTAAACTGATGGCCTTCCCCATGTGGCTTACTATCTTCTCGGCGATTTAGTTGTGATTAGCAAGGAGGGCCTCAAATACCATGCTAACCTTTTCCTTGAGGTGCTTGCGGTGAACAATGGCATCTAAAAAGCCGTGTTCAAGCAGAAACTCTGAAGTCTGGAAACCTTTAGGTAAATCTTTACGAATGGTTTCTTTCACCACTCTTGGGCCTGCAAAACCAATCAATGCGCCCGGTTCGGCAATGTTTAAATCACCCAACATAGCAAATGATGCGGTTACGCCACCTGTCGTAGGGTCTGTTAATAATGATATGTAAGGCAATTTTGCTTCAGCCATTAAAGTAAGTTTAGCGGAGGTTTTTGCCATCTGCATAAGCGAGAATGCTGCCTCCATCATTCTTGCACCGCCTGATTTAGAAATAATAATTAAAGGCAACTTCTTTTCAAGGCAATGGTCAACGGCACGTGCAATTTTTTCACCTACAACCGAACCCATTGAGCCACCGATAAAGGTAAAGTCCATGCACGCAATAACTGCACCTGATTTGTTTATTTTTCCTTCAGCAGCACGTAATGCATCTTTCAGCTGCGTTTTCTTTTGCGATGCTACAAGACGGTCTTTATATGGTTTGGTGTCGGTAAATTCCAGTGGGTCAGTGGGGGAAAGGTCAGCCGCTATTTCAGTGAATTTGTCATCGAAGAAAATATGAAAGTAGTCTTCAGAGCCTATCTTTTCGTGGTATTCGCATTTGGGGCACACCATCATATTGGCGGCGTGCTCATCTGAAGAAATGATGTTCTTACATGAGGGGCACTTGTACCAAAGCCCTTCCGGGGTCTCTTTTTTTTCCCGGGTTGAGGTTGTGATACCTTCTTTTATTCGCTTAAACCAGTTATTGTTCATGGTAAGAAGGTTTTGGTTTCCCTAAGTTATGCTAAATCTATATCCTTTGCCAGGTACACATCCTGAATGGTATTCAGAAGTTCAATACCTTCTTTCATGCTTTTCTGGAACGCTTTACGGCCGGAAATGAGGCCTTGCCCACCAGCACGTTTATTGATAACTGCAGTAGTAACTGCTTCAGCCATGTCAGATGCGCCTTTTGATTCACCACCTGAGTTAATTAAACCTATGCGGCCCATGTAGCAGTTTGCAACCTGGTAACGGCAAAGGTCAATAGGGTTATCGCTGGTGAGTTTGCTATACACTAAAGGGCTGGTTTTACCGAAACCAATTGCTGTATAACCACCATTGTTGGTAGGTAGTTTTTGCTTAATAATATCAGCCTGTATGGTTACGCCCAAGTGGTTAGCCTGGCCGGTAAGGTCGGCAGAAGCATGGTAATCAGTCCCATCTTTCTTAAAGCCGTTGTTCCTTAAATAGCACCACAAAATGGTGCCCATTCCTAATTGGTGAGCCAATTCAAAAGCTTCGGCTATTTCGGTTATCTGGCGGGTAGCTTCTTCTGAGCCAAAATATATGGTAGCCCCTACAGCAGCGGCGCCCATTTCCCATGCACTTTGCACAGTCCCGTAAAGTATCTGGTCAAACTTGTTAGGGTAGGTGAGCATTTCGCTATGGTTAACCTTCACAATGAAAGGTATTTTATGAGCATATTTCCTTGAAACCGAGGCAAGTACACCATAGGTTGAGGCTACTGCATTACACCCCCCTTCAATAGCGAGTTTTACTATGTTTTCAGGGTCAAAATAAATAGGATTTGGAGCGAAAGAAGCACCTGCTGAGTGCTCAATACCCTGGTCGACAGGTAGGATAGATACATAACCGGTGCCGGCTAAGCGGCCATGGCCATATATGCTTTGCATGCTTTTTAAAACCTGTATGTTACGGTTACCCGGTACAAAACTGCGGTCAATAAAATCGGGCCCCGGTGCGTGTATGGTTTCTTTAGGAATTGTAGTGCACTTGTGGTTTAATAAACGGTCAGCATCTTTGCCTAAAAGTTCTGCAATTTTTTTAGAGGACATACCTGAGAATTTTTTTGGTTTTAAGGGTGCAAAAATAGCCTTTTTTCGATACAAAAACTTATGATAACAGGCCTTAGGTTATACGGATGATGTTGCAATAAGAACCAATAAAAAAAACTCCGGTAGTTGCATTACCGGAGTTTCTTAAACCAACAAAACTTAATCCTTACTAAAAGTTTTGTATTGCAGGGTAGGACTTGTAGGGGACGTTAATAGGTATTACCCTTACAACTATTAGACGTTCCTTGCCCCAAAAGGTTTCCAATACTGACAAAAGTCAATTTTTGATACCCGGGCTTTGCTTCTCTTTTCCTTTCTTTTTCAGGGGAAATACTAATATGGTTGTACCAATTGCCAGTGCGAGCCAGAAAAGTATCTTTCCTATAAGCTCTCCAAGTAGGAAGGCTGAAGAAGCGATTAGAATATGTAAACTCATGATTCAGGGTTTATTGCTATAGATGTAACTTAAGGGTCTATGGTTGCATAATTATTACTCTTTTACAAGCTTTCTTGTTTCAGTGCCTTTACTGGTTGATACTTTTATAAAATAGATGCCCGGCGAAAGATTGTTGCAATCAAGGCGGTATTCTGCTGAATAAGTAGCAACCGTACTAACCTTTCTCCCCGTTATATCATAAAGCTCAACCGTTCTGCCCTCTTTTGTCAAGAAAGAAACAATAGTGCTATTAGTTGCCGGGTTGGGGTATATTGAAATGCCGGCTGGGTTATTTGACACTACATTGATGCCGGTAGGAGAGCTGCAGGAAGATACTGCAGTCGGGTTCTTGCTGTAATACATATTTGGCCCTTGCAGCCAGATGGCGTGAAGAGTTGGGCAGGTAAGGGCTATAAATCCGGAATTGAAAGCAGGATTTTTATTGAAGGAACATAACATATAATTAGGGTCCCAGGTTAGGCCTCCATCACCTGAATGCATATACATAATGTATTTGGTCAGGTCCACATAAATAACAAAGAGGTCCTTGCCATGGGCAATCATATATGGGTAACCACCTGAAGAATCTTGTGGTGTGGGATTAATCTCTGATGGTGCGCCCCATGTTTTTCCCGAGTCCTGAGAAATGAGGAACCATGATGTAAAGCCTTTGCTGCTATTTGCATTTAGGGCGTAAGATCTGGCACTGTCAAAGGCCATAGCAGGGCTATATGCACTGCCCAATGTTATAAGCGCAGTTTCGGGCTCCCAGGTTGCCCCATTATCAGGCGAGCGCCTATAATAGGTTTGCATGGTGCCGCTGCGGTCATCATTCCAATCAAGCTGAATAGAGTTGCCCTGAGCTATCATAGCCTGATCCTCTGAACGGCCGGCGGCATTTGAAATACGTATTTCCGGCCCCCAGGTGTTTCCGTTGTCGAACGAACGGCACAGGAATACTTCAGAATTTCCGGGCGCATAGGCTTTATTGATAGAGAAAAAAACAGTTGTTGTATTTACCGCGATACCTGGCCAGAAGGTTGTATTGGAATCGATACATAGCGGTTTGCTCCATGTGTTTCCTCCATCAGTTGAGTGCATATAAAATGAAGCAGGATTTCCTTTTACCGAGTCTAACCAAACTACATGCAGGTTTCTGCCATTAACTGCGATCGAAGGCATTTCAGCTTTGTCGGTAGTATCAGTCAATAAGGTTTCAGGCCCCCAGGTGCTACCGGAATCTATCGAGCGCCTATAATAAAGGGCATATCCGTGTGTGCGTTTATCTGTCCACACTACGTGTAGTGTATCGGTACTTGCCACAATACATTGCCCCATATTCTCATTCATGCGCGCACCCAAAGAGTGTGGTGTAATGTTTACTGGAGCAGTCCATTGTGCCTTAACACCAAAAGGCAGTAATGCCAGGAACAAAATTCCAAAGAGGAATTTACTGTGTAAGCGGGTAAAAGTTTTCATGAGCTTGTTTTGATTAGTTGTTATTGCTTAATTAGTTTTATTGTTTCAACACCAGTTGAAGAAGTAAACCGGATGAAATACATTCCATTATTTAAGCCGGTACAATCAAAATCCCAATAAGGGGCATTCTGGTAGCTGTTATTTGTAAAAATCAAATTACGTTGTGAATCGTACACCGAGAATACAAGGTTACCATCTGTCATACCGCTGCATGCTGCAACACGGTAAATGGTTCCACCATAAA
>Ga0206938_1228_pt1 | contig 10605 bp, 15 predicted proteins | sample Alteio_BWOrgHeat_12_FD_152918 | JGI IMG/M metagenome (GOLD analysis project Ga0206938, IMG submission 152918) | Enriched cells from forest soil in Barre Woods Harvard Forest LTER site, Petersham, Massachusetts, United States -... | ecosystem: Environmental > Terrestrial > Soil > Temperate forest >... | reverse complement strand
GCCGAGGGTGGCGAGGCGCAGGGCGTCTTCGGCGGTGAAACTGTCGGCGCCATTTTTCACGCGTTGAAGGAGCAAGGCTTGGCGGGCTTCGCCGAGAACGTGGGCGCCGTTGTTGCTGGAGGAACCGTCCACGCCTAGACCGACCGTGGCATTAGCCTTCAACATCTCGCACACGGGCGGGATGCCGGAGCCGAGGATCATGTTGGATGACGGGCAATGCGCGATGGCGGTTTTGGTGTCCGCTACCAGTTTGATCTCTTCGGAATTCAGGCAGACGCAGTGCGCCCAGGAAATGTCGGGACCGACCCAATCGGCGGCGGCCATGTAATCGGCGGGGCGTTTGCCGAATTTTTCCAGGCAGTAGGTATTCTCGTCTTCTGTTTCAGCAACGTGCGTGTGGCAGAGGACCTGATGTTGTTTCGCCAGCGCGCGCGTTTCCTTCAAGAGGTCGAATGTGATCGAGAAGGGGGAACACGGCATCAGGTCGACGCGGGTCATCGCGTAGGGTTTGTCGTCGTGGAATTTTCCGATGACGCGTTCGCAGTCTTTGACGATGACGGATTCTTCCTGCACGACGTGGTCGGGCGGCAGACCGCCGTGGCTTTTACCGAGGGACATCGAGCCGCGGCCCGCGTGGATGCGCATGCCGAGTTCCGCCGCGCCTTCGATCACGGCTTCGGCTTTCACGTCGGATTCGCGCGGGTAGAGGTAGAACATGTCGTTGGTCGTGGTGCAGCCTGAGAGCAACATTTCCGCCATGGAGATCTGCGAGGCGAGTTTCACGGCTTCGAAGTCGATCCGGTCCCAGACCTGGTAGAGGCCGATCAGCCAGTCGAAGAGCTTGGCGTTCTGGACGGGTTTCAGGCAACGCGTGAGCGATTGATATAAATGGTGGTGCGTGTTGATCAGGCCGGGGATCACGGCGCAACCGGTCGCGTCGATGATTTCATCGGGCTGATAATCGCCGGGCAATGCGGGCGTGAGAGCGACAACACGATTGTCCTCGATGAGGACATGGTGGTTTTCGAGTTGTTCGACGCGGTGCTGCGTGCTCCAGCGGATGACGTGACCGTTCTTAATGAGGAGCTTCATGACGACGTTATTTTTACGCGGTGTACGCGAGGCAAGGCAAAGGAATTCGACGGAGGAAGGTCCGCGAAAGAGTTTCGCGGCTACAAATGGAAGGGCTGCCCGGGTTTTCCTCTTAGAAATGAACGCTCGACAGGCCGGGTGGGGCGGGCTTAGTATCGCTGCAGGTCAATCGGCACCCGCGACAACTACGAAAAGGAGAGTCAATATTATGCGAAAAGTACTAGCGTCGTTAGTAGCGGGAGTTGCAGCGATGGTGATGTTGGTGGGTTGTACCGGTGTTACACCGATGAACGGCAGCCTTTATACAAACTTGAAGGGGCCGATCGCGGTAGGAGACGCTGCCACAGCGTCCAAGACGGGCACAGCGAAGTCGACGGCGATCATTGGTATTGCGACGGGCGATTCCAGTATCGAGACGGCGATGGCCAATGGCGGGATTACCAAGGTGCATCACGTCGATACACATGTGACGAACATCCTCGGAATCTACGCGACGTACGAAACGATCGTTTACGGGGAATAGGGAAGCTTCTGGCCGCGGGTGCCGATTGCCTGATGTACTGCACGGCGGGTAGAGGTTTGATGACGGAATTGTAGCGGCGCTCTATCTCTGAGCGTCGTTTTACTTTGCGAACCGGGAGTGCCGGTCCTGGAGGGCGGCCACGGCACTCGTTGATTTTCTGCGCTTCTACGGCTACTATTCCGCGCTTATGGCGATCCAACATATTTCACATCTGCGCTGCACGATTTGCGGGGAAAAATATCCCGCGGGGAACCGTTATACCTGCGACAAGTGCGGCGTTCAGGGGATCCTGGACGTGGAGTATGATTACGAGAAGGTCGCGCAGACGTTGACGCGGCATTCGCTGGCGCAGCGGGCGCACTGGCACTGGCGGTATGAAGAACTGATCCCGGTCGATTTCACGTTGCCCCTGCCGGCGCTGCAGATCGGGTGGACACCGGTGTACCACGCGGACCGGCTTTCGGAATGGGTGGGTGTACGCGATCTGTATATCAAGGATGACGGACGGAACCCGAGCGCGTCGTTCAAGGACCGCGCGAGTTCGGTGGGCGTGATGAAGGCGACGGAATTTCACGCGAAAACCATCGCGGCCGCGTCGACGGGCAATGCGGCTTCGTCGCTCGCGTGTTTTGCGGCGGCGATTGGGATGCCGGCAGTGATCTTTGTGCCGGAGAAGGCGCCCGAGCCGAAGATTGCGCAGCTACTTGTATTCGGCGCGACTGTGATCAAGGTGAAGGGGACGTACGACCAGGCGTATGACTTTTGCATGGACGCCTGCGCGAAGTACGGTTGGTACAACCGGAATTGCGCAATCAATTCGTATTTGGTCGAGGGCAAGAAGACATGCGGGTTGGAGATCGCGGAGCAATTCGCCGATATGATGCCGGACTGGGTGGCGTTGAGCGTGGGGGACGGTTGCACGATTGCGGGAGTGTGGAAAGGGATTCGCGAGATGTTCCACCTCGGATTCATCAAGAAGCTGCCGCGGATGCTCGGCGTGCAGGCGGCGGGGTGCAAACCGTTGGTGGACGCGTTTTATGAGAAGCATGACGTGGTGCCGGTGGACGGCGTCACTCGGGCGGACAGCATTAATTGCGGAACGCCGCGCAACTGGCGGAAGGCGTTGCATGCGTTGACGGAGTCGCGCGGGGAGATCGTGGCGGTGAGCGACGCGGAGATCATGGAGGCGATGAACAAGACGGCGCGGTTGAGCGCGGTATTCGGCGAGCCCAGCGGCGCCGCCGGTGTGGCGGGTGTGAAGCGAGCGATTGCTGACGGAATCATCAAGAAGGGTGAGAGCGTTTGCGCGGTAATTACGGGGAACGGCTTGAAGGATGTGAAGGCGGCCATCGAGACGGCGGGGACAGCGATTCATATTGCGGCGGACCTGGGGGCATTGGATGACGAGTTGAAGGAGCGAAACGTGGTCTAGTCACGGCGTATTCCTCCGATCAGTATTACAAATTTGTTAGGTGAAAACGTTTGTAATTACAACGTTCCCGGGATAGATAGTTAGCGCCTGTTGGAGAACCAGTGAGGTGGTTTTCCCTGTGTCCTGTCTGCACAATCGGGCAGATTTCGACGCATTATGCAATCCGACGTGGCTGCCGCTCTTCGAACCGCCGAGCAATTTGGGAATCTTATTGCGCGCGTGGATTATTCCAGCGCGCATGGGCTGCTTACCCAAGCGGCGCGGATATCCTATTCGCCGAGCGAGATTCGCTGGACGGTGGAGGCGATGACGGCGTGCATGGCCGGGACGATTCGCGCGGTGCAGGTGCCGGAGGAACAGGTACGCGTGGACTGGCCGGAGAAACAACCGGGAGACGTGGCCTCGGTGTTGGTGCGGTTGGTCGGCGACGTCTTTGTGGAAGCGGTGACGGTAATTCTCGCGAAGGAAGACGACGCGGTTCGGATCCGTCATTTGGAGTGGGGACGTCCGCTTTCGGCGGTCTGAGATTTCCTTTGCTGACGGACCCCAAAAAGCAGACACTACTTGCATTCTCTGTAAATTCACGGTGAGGTGAAGTGAGGACGCCGGCTTTTTGCTCATCGCCTTGAGCGGCTTTGGCGCTTCCCAATTGACACTCAGGTCGTGGAGGGGGTATAAGCCACAATTCGCCTCGTTCAAGGGATCGCTTCTCGGCCCTACACGTATCGTCAGGCGCGAAAATGGGATTTTTATGTCGATCAATCCGCAGGTAAAAAATTACTGGGAGCAGGAGGCTTGTGGCACTGGTTCGTACGCAACCGGAGAGCTGGAAGGCAAATCAAAGGAATGGTACGAAGCCGTTGAGAATTATCGCTACCAGATGGAGCCGTTTATCCACTCGGTTGCGCAGTTTACGCGCCATCATGGAAAGACGGTCCTGGAGGTTGGCGTCGGGGCGGGCACCGATCACCTGCAATGGGCCCGGGCCGGGTGTAACCTGTTTGGGGTTGACCTGACGGACGAAGCCATCGCGACAACGAAGAGGCGATTCGAGCTGTACGGGCAGAAATCCAATCTGCAGCGGGTCGATGCTGAAAAACTGCCGTTTGCCGATGGATTCTTCGATGTCGTTTATTCCTGGGGTGTGATCCACCATTCCCAAAACCCGGAAAGCATCATTGCGGAAATACATCGCGTTCTCAAGAAGGGCGGGATGTTCATCGGAATGATGTATGGACGCTACTCCGTCGACGTCCTGAAGCTATGGGTTAAACATGGGCTGCTCAAGGGACGGCCGTTTCGGACTCCCAGCGCGCTCGTGTGGAACCATGTGGAAAGCATTGGGACCAAGGCTTACACCGTCCGCGAGATCAAGGACTTGCTGGGCCTGTTTGAAAGCAAGGAAGCTTTCAAGATCCTGACGCCTTACGACACAAAATATATTCCGCAACCGATAGCGCGTTTGCTCCCGAATGGCCTGGGTTGGTTTATTGCCTTTCGCGCCGTCAAGTAATTACCAGCAGTTTGGCGGGCCTTGGCCCGGCTGAACATTCCTCGCGCGACCGGTATCAAAAAAACTCCTAGGATAAATTCGGTTCGGGGCCCGATTTTGTTTTGGAAGCGGCCGACCTATCCTTCCCGGATGAATCAACGCCGCAATAGAAGAAAATACCGGCGCGGCTTTACCTTGTTTGAGATCAAGGTGGCGATAGCCATCACGGGCCTGGTGGTGAGCCTGAGCGTTCCCGCATTTTTGCAGGCGCGGGCGCGCACGCGAGCCGTGCGGATTTTGGACGACTGTCATCGATTGGATGAGGCCATTCGGGAGTGGGCTGCTGAAACCGGAGAGAAAGAGGGTAGTCCCATTGATGTTGACCGAGTGCGAACATATCTCCAAAAGCCCGAGGGAAAGCTTACAGATGAGCTGGGGAACCCATATCAATTGGGCGTGGTGGGGTTGAGGCAAATTGCAATCGATGGGGCAACGAAGTTCGAATTGGCGGGGGCGGGGATTGATTGGGGCGCGTGCTGAGAATGCAACGGTTGTTTACCGGAAGTAGAGCGCCTCGATTATTTTTTCGCAGACAAGGATTCCCGTTGCCCAAAGCGCGATACAGAACAAGAGCCAGCTGACAATGGCGCGCCTTTGATTTCTCAGCGGATACTCGTGACGTGTAAGCGTATTCATGTGACGCACCTCGTTGGTAAAATATAGGACTGCCATCGCCATTCGTAAAGCGGGAGGCTGCTAGGATTTTTCCTTAGGCGTTTTGCGGAAGATCGACCGATTGACCGGCGGATTTACGGCGGGTAAGTTCTTGTGGCGAGGAGAACCGGGCCGCTCGCCTATCAAGCGACATTCTTGGTATTCAGCACGCCTGAAAGGACCCTATATGCCAACGGACACGAAGCGGCGGATCTTGATTGTGGATGACCATCCTGCGATGCGGGAGGGGTTGCGGGCAATTTTGGAGGGGGCTAATGACCTCGAGGTTTGCGGCGAAGCGGAGAACGGCGAGAAGGCGCTCGACGCGGTGGAGAAACTCGATCCCGATATGGCGATTGTGGATATTTCGTTGCGCGAGAAGCTGGACGGGCTGGATTTGACGCGCCGTTTGCATCGACGCTGGCCGGAGTTGCCGGTGTTGACGTTTTCCCTGCATCAAGGGGAGGCATATTGCGACGCGGCCATGGCTGCGGGCGCGCTGGGTTATTGTGCCAAGGGCGAACCCAGCAAAGTGGTGATCCAGGCGGTGCGAGAAGTACTCCAGGGCAAGCGTTTCATCAGCAAACTTGCGCGGTCGAGTTCGAGCCAGTCGTAAGAATGTCCCACTCCAAATGATCCGGCATCTTTTTGTCAGGGGATGTTGGAGGTCTTTTTCAGTTCCTGCCAGCGGGATTCGTTAACGCGGTCGACGGGGCCATCGGCTAAGAGAACGCCGTGGGTGCCATTGAAGGCTGGTTCAGGCTCGTACAAAATCACGACCGAAGGACTATTTGTACCGGGGCGTTTCTGGTGGGTCAGTGCCGAGTTTAATTGATACGGCTGGCCGGTTTCGGGATGCGTGAAACACTTCGTACCCGCGACGTACTTCTCGACTGCGTTGGACAGGCTCTGGATATCGGTGAGGTCGGGGAATTTGCCGTTGAAGTCGTCACCGTACATCGTTATAGCGAGGCCGAGCATGTAGAGATTATTTATCGATGCGGCATTCGTCGCTTCCCCGTGCGCACGCTTTGTAAGCTCGTACACACCCACTTTGATGCCGATCAGAACCAAGAGGACGACGACCAGGATTCGTTGTCAGGTTTTCATCAGATGTTTCTTTCCTGATTATTTGTCTGACCAAACTACAGCGTATGCTCTTTTTTGAGAATTACGGCAAGCTTATTTGGGCGAGGGATTCGTTGCCGCTCCAGAAGAGGCACATGGTGTAGTAGAAAAACCAAACAGCCAAGAAGGGCAGGCAGAGGATCTCGAGTTTCACGTCGTCGTTTAGCAGCATACGGACGAACCACACCAGCGCAACGATGGCCACGGCGGCGATGATGTGAAGAAAAATTTTTGCGTCGGGGAGGAAGAGCGAGACGATCATGGCGATGAAGAGCGCGGCCAGGGCCACCAGCGGGACACCGATTACCCAGCCGCGCGGTGGCGGAGGCGCGTTTCCCTTGGTGAAACCGGACGTGAACAATTGACCGACGTAACCCACCACGCCCACGCTCTCCTTGAGAAAAACTGCGCCGCTGCGCACCAGGACAATCGCGAGCAACACCAGGAGCGCAAACGAAACCGACAGACCGGTAAGGATGCGCAGAAGTAGGAAGAGCGTTTTCATTTCTACGGTTCGTAGGCTAGTGGAACCTGACCGGACTAGCAAACATCGCGTGAACGGAAGCGGACGGGTGATGGTTCTGAAAACCTTCGGATGGGGTGAACACCCCATGGCAATTGCGGACTGATCCGGCTTACCGTTGCGGTCTGAAGGTAGTGATTAAAGGAAGCCGCGGAAGGACGAAGGGGAAAGGGAGTAACGGGCCGGAATAATGGGTGAAGTTCATGAGTTGTTGTCGTCAGCGCAGTATCGTCAGTCACGGGCAGTCCATCCTCTCGGGTACGGTCGTGTGTGTTTCGTGTTGGTTCGCCGTTCCCTCCGCTCCCGCGCAAGAATCCCAGTCCCCGCCCTTGATGGCCTCGCTGTCGGTTTCTGCCATTTCATCGAGATACGGCCGGACCAATGCCAATGAACAGATTGACTATCCGTTGGTTCATGTACCGGAGACCCCGTTGACATTGATACCTGACGGTAAGGTGACGAGCGCGGAGGCGTGGGAGCGTTTTGAGAGCGACTATAGCCCGCCGCGGAAATCCTCGTTGTCCATCAAGCGCGAGATCGCGAGCGCCAAGTACGGGCTGGACACGGCGGTCTTTGCGGTCGATCGCTTCCTCAAGAGTGTCGAGAGCCAGGCCGATTTCAGTTTTGATCAAGGGAGCTTGCGGCGTACGCGGGAGATTCCGTTTGAAGAGACGTTGCTCCATCCGCGGGTAAAACTCGACCTGAACCTGGGGGACAGTGCACGACCGTATATTGGCGTGCGGGTTGTCATTCCGTTTGGAAAATGACGCGCGGGTTGCGACATCGGCGTGATCGAGAATTACGCCAAAGCGAAGTGAATGCTTTGGCGCTCTCGAGCGCTGACAACAACGGGCCTAGGCAGCGCTAACGGACACGCTCGCGCTCCACGCACAAGGGTGAGCGGTGCTTACGCTTTGCTGCGGAATCCGCCGGTTGCGAAGATGATCAAGCAGATCAGCAGAACAAGGCCAAGTCCGCCTCCGCCAACTGCCGGGCCACCGAAATAAAACCCGCCGCCGCCGAACAACAGCAACAATATGATGATGAGTAGTAGTGGATTCATGAGGGAAGTATCCGCTTTTATTCATTGCCAGTCCATAGAGGTAATGCTGAGACGAGACTAGGAAATGAGCTATACGGTGGGTGGCCGGTAGGGCAGCATTCGGTAGCCGGTAGCCGTCTAGTACTGGAGCAGGAAACTGGAGATGGAGTCCCAGAGGTCGGAGGTGGCGAGGGCCATGATGCCGGCGCTGGCGAGAACGAGGCCGGCCCAGCCGAGCGCGAAGTAGCGGTCGAAGGAGCGAGTGAGCGCCCATTTCACCCCAAAAAGTACAGCCCCGATCACGAGTGCTGCGAAGAAGGGGCCGAAGATGGTTCCCCAGATCGTCTGGCGATAGAGCGAGGTCATCCAATCAATCCGGTCCAGCGCGGCGACGATGGCGGCGAGGGTGGCCAACAACATCATGGGCCGATGGATTTCGGGTCGGCGTCGGTACCAGACGCCGATGGCGACGAAAACGGCGAAGACGGTGATGCCGATGATGGGGATGGCGAGGAATTGTTTGTACGGCATGTTCCAAAGGCGAAGTTCCGGCGGGCTGATCCGGGCGGCCGAAATCCCTATCCGTACTCCAAGAACGAAGATGCACGCCGCGAGCACGGCGCCGACGCGGCCCAGCAACATGTGAGTGCGGTATTTGTTGTTCACGATCAGGAGCGGTTGGATGAGGAGCAAGACCAGCCAGGAGGACATGACCAGGCCGTGAGCGATGAGCAGGTTACGAATCGGCGGTGTGAGCGGACGATTGGGGTAGGCGCGGCCGTGCAGATAAAATTGTTGGAAGCCGAGGAACATCACTAGCAATAGCAACGCCGCCGCGCCCGTGTAAAAGAATCGGGCCCGATCTTTCGGAACAGCGGGGGACGGTTTTTGGGCGAGGATCATGGGGATGCGCGCATTCAACTCGAAGGAGGAGTTGCTGTCAATTGCCATCAGCGTTACGGCACGAGGCGACGGATAGTAACATGAGCAAACGGAGATAACGGAGAGGGAGGGAGCAGCCGAGAAACCAGTAGCCCAGTAGCTAGGAAAGCTGAGAGAGTCGGTCAGAATGGCTAGCGGATGTGCTCGGCGGCGGCGGAGATGGTGTTGCCGAGTTCGGCCATAGCTTTGGCTTGTTCGAGGGAAGCGAGTCCCTGAAAGAGGGTGGCGACAACTTCGGGATGGGCTTTGCTGTACTCCTCGCCGAACTGCTGGATGGCGAGTTGTTTTGCTGACGCCATGATTGTTGCTGGTGTGACCGCAGCATCCAAACTCATCGTGACCTCCTGATTTTCGGAAATCTCCCAGGATTATTGCTGGCCGGTTTTTTTGCGGGTGAAGGCGAGGATGAGGAGAGCCACCAGGCCCCCCGCAATGAATATGAGCCCCTGGACTCTAATCTTCGGCGCGAGCACCCAGAGCGAACCCATCGCGATCAGAAGCAGGCCGTAGATCACTGACCGGCGGCGGGTTGGGGCTGGGATCATCGTGGCGCAATCAAAGCAAAAATTCACGCATCTGTCGAGACGGAAACGGGCAAGGAGGCGATCAGGCGAGGAGCTGGCCGCAGCAATAGCAGCGGGACGCGGTGAGGCGGTTTTGGGCGCCGCAGGTTTCGCATTCGTGAAGATGCGGTTTGAAGTTGGGACGATGGCGTTCGAGGTAGCGGAAGAGGAACATCGGCGCGAGAAAGACGATGGCGACGGAGGCGAGGAGGAGAATGAGTTCGAAGTGCTGCTGACTTGCGCTCATGGCGAGGAGAGTAATCGAATCGGAAATTGACGGCTACTGGGTGAAAGCTGAAAGTGAGATAGGAACGTTACCTAAGAATGTCGTCTCTCACTTGATGGGCGGCGAGATACTGTACCCTCAGAGTTTGGGGGGTGGATGGGAGGAAACTACGGTACAAGGCGGATGCGGTAGTAGCGGGCGGGAAAATTCGTTGCGCCGCCGAGGTCGAGATAGTTCGTAGTCACGTTACCCGAACCCGGCAAGATGAGAAAGGAACTTAAGTCAGTGAAATTGGTGGCGTAATTGCCGCCCATTCCGTTCGTCGCTTGTACAACATTGGTGTTACCGCCGATACCGATCCAGGTGATCCGCAGGTTATTCCCCTCGCGACCGATCGCTGTAATTTGAAACGGCGCGAGGATGTGCGTCACCCCGCCGACAACGAGCGTGCCACCTGTCTGCTTGAAACTTCCGCAAGAGTTTGTCGTGATCAGTTGATCCACAACCAACGTGCCACTGTTAAGTAGCAGCGTTCCGCTGGCGACTTCGAGGACGGCATTATGGGTCGCGTTCGTGACGAAGAGGTTTCCGCCGGCGACAATCACCGTACCGGTACCAGTGCAATCTTCGGTGCCGATCATCACATTGGAGAAAACGGTCGATGTGCCGCCTGCGTCGGTCAGCGTCCCATTTCCGCCTTCTGCGCCGATGAGGACACTCTCCGCCAGCCAGATTCCGTTGGAGATAGTCATTGTTCCCACGCCATTCAGGCCGATGGTTGCGTCTTCGACATTCAATTGTCCGCCGGCAACCAACACACTCCCGGTCGATCCGTTATTCCCGACCAAGAAACCTCCGTCCTCGACGGTGTGCACGCCGCCGAGCACCGACAGGGTGCCTTCCCCTCCCACGAACAAGGCGTCTCCGA
>Ga0206938_1248_pt1 | contig 10755 bp, 11 predicted proteins | sample Alteio_BWOrgHeat_12_FD_152918 | JGI IMG/M metagenome (GOLD analysis project Ga0206938, IMG submission 152918) | Enriched cells from forest soil in Barre Woods Harvard Forest LTER site, Petersham, Massachusetts, United States -... | ecosystem: Environmental > Terrestrial > Soil > Temperate forest >... | reverse complement strand
CCGCCTAGGTCGGAGTCCGGCAGGTATACGAGCGCCGCTCAGTGATCAAGACGCCCACTACATCACCACTAATACAGTCTACTCGCTGACTTTCTAGAGAGCACTAAAGGGAACTACTTCTCTCTTCCTTGCTCTATATAGCAATACTCACTGGCCTGTCTCAACGCTTGTTGGTTTACAACCCAAGCATTGACATCCCGACCTTTGGGACCCTCAAGAGCTTTCTGTTCACAGAGCTACAGCCCTAGCTTTAGCCACGTAGCTTTCAGACCTTCAGCTTCACGATCTATGGCAACGAATCAACACCACAATCACCGAGACTAAGCACGGATCTACTTCGAACTGCCAACCCAACTAGCTCCTCCCCAAATCAAACGGACCGCAACAACCAGCACAAAACGGTCAGATCAACGGTCCCCACCGTACTCCGCTCTCTCACCCTCGCTTGATTTGTTAGAGATATCGTCGCGCAGCTCCGTCGCCTCGAACTCGCCCGTGGAGGCGCCTGACGGGACCGCCGCGCGACCGCGGGCGCCCGATCTGAGCTCGACGTCTACCTCGACGGTGGGGTTACCGCGGCTGTCGAGGATCTGACGGGCGTGGACCCTCTCGATCTGACTCATCCGCAACTCTCGCCCGACCACACCGGTACTGCTCTGGCCGGCGCTATTTCTTCGTCGTTGTGGTGGTCGGCACGGTGGTCGTCTGCGCCGGCGCGGTCGTCTGCGGCACAGCGGTGCTCGGCAAGGCGGTCGTCTTGGGGGCCTTGTAACCCTTGCAGTCCTGCACCGAGTACTGGCTGAGGCATTCCGTGCGGCCTGTCCACTTCTTGCGGAAGTTCTTGATGAATTCGCTGAGCGCCTTCTGCTGCGCTTGCGCTGTGATCTGCTGCTGGATCGAGGATTGCACCTGCGTCAGCGGCTGCTGATTGGCCGGGAGAGTCTTCTTGACTTCGTAGATGTAGTACCCGAACGGAGTCTTGACCGGGCCGCCGAGCACGTTCACCTTGGCTCCGAAGATGGCGGCGTCGAGGGCCTTCTCCTCCTGGCCTTTGACGACGCCCGGTAGCGATCCACCGGCAGCCTTGCTGACGGGGTCAATCGAAGATTTCTTGGCGACGCTCGCGAAGCTCTTGCCCGATTCGATTTCCTTCTTGGCCGCTTCGGCCTGAGCCTGGGTCTTGGTGAGGATGATCAGGATGTTGCGCCTTTCGGGCTGTCCGTACTGCGACTTGTGCTGTTCGTAGTAGGCGCTGATTTCCTTCTGAGAGGGCTTCTTGCCGGCATTCTTGCTGACCTTCTGCTGGATCTTGGAGCCGAGCAGGTTGAGCTTTACTCGCAGCAGCAGGTCAGAGACCGTGTAGCCGGTGCTCGCCAGGAACTTCTGGAAGTCGGCTTCCTTGGGGAACTGTTGGTTCTTGATCTGGTTGAACTGCTTCTTGACTTCAGCGTCGGTGACTTTGACGCCCTGTTCGCCGGCCTCGCCGATGACCCAGTTGCCGGAGATGAGGAAGGCCAGCGTCGTCTGCTTGAGCGAGGTGTACTGCTGTTCGCACTGCGTCTTGAGCGTGGCGGGCGTCGGCTTGGGCTGGCCCTTGACGGGCTTCGGCGCGGTCGCTTCGAGGTGGGCGATACAGGCTTGGTAGGTGGGGGGGTCGGGCACGACCGCCTTGGGAGCGGTCTGGCCCGCGGCGGCGGCACCCGCGCTGGCGTTGGCGGCCACCGCCATCCAGTGGTTGAAGGAGGCGTTCGTGATCGGGTTGCCGTTGACGCTGACCACGGCGTTGCCGGGGATGCCTCCCCCTCCGCACGCGGTGAGACCTGCAGACAGGGCTAGGGCAACGGTTAGCGCTGATAGCAGACGGAGGAGTTTCAAAGCTGTGTGGTGGTTGGAAGGTTTGAAATAAAAGAGTCCACGGACGCTTCATCCAGCGCGTCCCCCAACACCATCAACGGACTCACACGATCATCCAGCTGCAAACGCATAAATTCTCTCGCAAGGTTGCACGGGCGCTACAAAGTCGCGCCCCTCTTCATCTCTAGAACGCAAACCGCAAACGCGGTTCGCTAGTCCATAACCAACACCCCGGCGCGACACGCGCCTCGGGGTGGCAATCACCAAACCAAAAGAGCGGACTGCCATCCGGGCAGACGCGCTCAGGTAAGGACCGAGTGCACGAGCACCACTCACGTGGAGCTCCTCTTCATACCCAGACAACAACCGAACACCCAACAGACACCACTACCGACCCACGCCCAGGAGTGGCCGGTCACTAACCCCCGTTCGCTCGGACAACCGGCACAGCGACCGTCCATCGAACCTACGAGCTTTCAACTACGACCTCTCCTCTCCCCAATCACCAGCAAAACAACGACCCAAACCTGCCAGTTCAGGCCTCACCAGCACCGGTGGTGCGGCCTGAACACCAGTGTCCATTAAAAGCACGCCAGCTTCGACCTGTCAAGATCCACACCAACATCCATGTCTGGAGGCCTCCACACTGGTCTAATCTCATATCACTGCACCATGCATATCCCCTCAAATCCCCTCTAAACCGCCCAATCTAAACGGACATGGCTCTAAAACTAGCACCGAATATGTGGAGGCCTCCACCGTCGCTGAAACCCAACCCAAGCACCCCTTTAGGTAGCGTCCAACAGCCCGTGCCACACAAAACCCCGGCCACACCAAAACCTGCCAAGCCGGCACACCGCGAACGACTTCTCAGCGCCGTCACCGACGCCATCGCCGATCGCGGCTACGAGGCGACTACCGTCGCAGAGGTCATTGCCTACGCCGGGGTCTCTCGAGCAACCTTCTACGAACATTTCGCAGATAAGGACGCGTGCGTCTTGGCGGCCTATCAACAAGCGGCCACTCAAATCACACGGCGGTTCCGGCGGGCGGCCACTCCGGCCGGTAAGGCAAGCGCCCTTCGACCAGCCCTACAAGCTCTCCTCAATACCATCGCGGCCAATCCCGCACAAGGCATACTGCTCTTCTGTGCCGCTAGAGCAGCCGGCCAAATCATCCCGGCTCAGCCCCAGCCGCTGCTCGACGAGATCACCCGTCTGACAACCATCGGGAGAGCCGCGACCGGCCATCCGGTCTTTGACCTCTCCTCCATCTCGCTCCTAGGCGGGATCACAACCGTGATCTCCAATCGACTAGCTGCCAACGCAGCGGACCGACTTCCGTCCGTCCTTGACGACCTGGTCGGTTGGGCTGATGCATACACCCTGCCATCACGCACACGACCGTGGACAACCACCACACAAGCCGTGCTCCGTGACCTCCCACCGCTACCGCCCACACTGCCAACCTCATCCATCTCCGCCAAGCCGGATGTTCTCCCCAGGGGACGTCGCAAACTTCCCGACAGTGTCGTTGCCCGAAACCACCGCTCTCGACTGCTTCATGCAGTCGCGGAGACAGCGGTCTCCAACGGATACAAAGCCACCACCGTCGCTCAGATCGCGGCCGCCGCAAACGTCGGCCGCCAGGTGTTCTACGAACACTTCCAAGACCGGCAACACGCCGCTCTTCAGGTCCAGCGCCAAACTCTACGACACGCCGCTACCCGCGTTGCGGACGGCTATTTCATCGACGACGTCTGGTCCGCCCGGATCCGCAACACACTCCACTACATCACCACGTTGATCGCCCAACAACCAGCACTAGCCCGGCTGGCGATCATCGAGCCCTATGCCATCGGCCAGACCGCCGTCGAGAACCTCAAAGATGCTCTCTTGACCTACGCGTTCGTCTTCCAAGAGGGCTATCACCAACCGACTCAACATCAACCGCCACCGCAGCTAGCGTCAGAAGCCACGATCGGCGCCCTCTTCGAGACGATCCGACACCATCTACTGACGCGACCCGCCAGCGATCTACCACTACAACTCCCGACCCTGACCTACCTAGCCCTCGCACCCTTTTTGGGACGCGAGCACGCTATCGAAGCACTTGCAAACTCCTCCGCCCACTGACCCAATCGGCTAACGCACCAACCACGGCCCCTACCGGGCCGCTGACACCAAACACAACGTCACCACGAGCGCTTCACTACAAAGCGCTCTTTTTAACCTCTAACGCAAACCACCAAGGTGGTTCGCTACCACCAACGCTAGCACCGAGTCGGACTACTTCCAACTCGATTGACTCCAAAAACCAGAACCACAATTTCCCTTACACCCGACCACAACCTACCCAAATCCCCACAACTATCAAACGCTCCTCCCCCACCCTGTCAGCGCCTCCTCCGCGGCGCGCCTGGGTGGACGAGGCCACAATCGCCACTGTCCGGAATCCCAAGTCTCGTGCCGGCGCTCGCACCGCACACGAGGCGCGAGCCATCGTTGACGCCAATACTCCGAGAGCTCATCAACAGTCTGTGGATAGCCATCCAAGGTTAGGGCCTCGCCCCGCAGATACTCACAGGCGTTTGACGCAAGCGGGACGCAAAACACCTCCCGGTTTACCCCGTGATACATCCATGCACCACTCAACCCGAGGTGCTTGAGCGCCTTCTTCACAAGCTCCCTGCGATTACGAAACCCCGAGCCCCATGCAGAGGACTTCGCGCTGGGACGACAGTGAGCGACCGCGTATCTCGTCAGCTGCTCATACAGCACCCCACTGAACTGAAACTCCCCGGATCCCTTTGTGAATCCCACCGGCTCAAACACTCGACGACACCCGTTCTCCCCCACTCCCCCATACGACAGGCGGTTATACAAGGAGGAGCGCCCCAGTGCCGATGTCGTCGTGATCAACGCCAACTGACCATCCTGCCGGGCACCAGAAATGACCGTCTCCCGGCCCGCGTACCGGTGCGCAAAAACTTCCCGGAGCTCGACTGAGGCCATCAGCAACGCGACCAACTTCCCGCCCAACAGGTACGAGTAGGGAGGCACCGCGCCCACCACAAACGCGTCCATCACGCTGCGCAGTCCAGTCTTGCGCCGCTCCTTGTCCCAACCCACCCACTTATCGCGCGGTCCCAGCGCGAACACCGGATCCCCCAAACCGATCAACCCGATCAACTTCCCATTGTGCCGATCGACAACCAAAAATCGCACTCGTCTGCCATACCCGGACGAGATCGGGATGCTCCAATGCAGACGCGCCCAACGAAACAAAAGCTCCTGCTCGGTCTGTGTGTGAACCTCCACCAGGCACGGATCTATCTTGGCCGTATCCAAAGTCCCGCGATCGGCTAGATGACCCAGCAGGCGCGTCTCGTGGCGCACCAGGCCGCCCTTCGCCTTGCCGATCCGGTACTCGACCGCGCTGGCGTGCAGCACACGCAAAGCGGCCTTGTCCAAAACACCGGTGGCCTCAATACCGCCCCTGCCCAGCGTGAACCCCTGATCGCGAAGCGAAGCCAGGACAGCCGCCCGCAACTCCTCCTTGCCAGGGGGCGCCGGCTTCTCCACAGTCCACAAATGACCAGCAAAACCAGGGGAATCCTGCAATGCCACACCGCTCTCGCTCACCTGGCGCGTCTCCCCCGTCACGGCACCCAGTATCCCACAGCCTTCGGTCCCGACCCGACCCTATGAACACCACCGTCCTGTCAGAGGACTCCCAGAACCGGGCCGGCTCGCCGGGCTGGACCTTCTCCGGACCAGGCCTGAAGACTTACCATCTCTTTGATGTCGGCCCGCATCCTGACCGCATGATGGCCTCTGTAAGCGGCGCATCTGCCATCCCTACAGCAGGCAGCCTGCCGTTCCCGGAGCGGCCGGCCGGGACTCCCAATCCAGATATGCCATTCGACCACATCGTGGTCGTGATGATGGAGAACCACTCCTTCGACAACCTGCTCGGCGACCTCGGTCGCACCCGCACCGACGTCGATGCCCTCACGTTCCAGAACGGGAGCGCCACCAACACAAACCCCGCGACCGGATCGGAGCTGGTAGCGGCTTACCCGCTAACAAACACCGCACAGGCCAAGAACATTACCCAGAGCTGGAAGGCCACCCACGAACAGATCGACAACGGGGCGATGGACGGCTTCGTGAGCTCCGAGAAGGGGAGCCCCGAGGCGATGGGCTACTACACACCCGAGGTCCTTCCCTTCGCATACTCGCTCGCCGAGACCTACACGCTCGCCAACCGCTGGTTCTGCTCGCTTCCCGGCCCCACCTACCCCAACCGGCGTTTCCTGCTCGCAGGCACAGCATTCGGCGGGACCGAAACGGGCAAAGATGCGCTCGTCTCAGCCCTCGAGAAGCCACCTCCCGGCGGCACGGTCTTTGACCTGCTCTCCCGTCACAAGCTCAGCTGGCGCAACTACTTCACCGACCTCCCCATGAGCCTCGTGATGCCAAGGACACTGCTTGAGCACCCCACCCACCATCGCCTGCACCACGAGTTCATCGAGGACTGCCGGGGTGGTTCGCTACCGGCCGTCAGCTTCGTCGATCCCGCCGTCGGGGCGCTCTCCTCGATTGCTCGCTCCCTTGACGTCCTCCCGAAGCCCCTCAAAGAGCTGCTCGAGCGGCTCGGCCCAAGCGAGACGGAGGAGGATCCGGGCGATATGTACTACGGGGAGCGCTGGGCACACGAGATCACCGAAGCGGTCGTGCGCTCACCCGTATGGCCTCGAACTATTTTGATCTACACATATGACGAGCACGGCGGTTATTACGATCACGTGCCGCCGCCCGCGGCCATTCCTCCCGACGACATCGAGCCGCAATTGCCCGCGGGACAGTCCGGTGCCTATGACAGCTACGGCCCCCGGGTCCCTGCGGTCATCGTCTCTCCATACTCACGTCCCGCAGACGTTAGCGACGTCGTCCACGACCACACATCCGTCCTTGCGACGATCGAGCACAAGTGGAATCTGCCCGCGCTGACCGCTCGCGACGCCAACGCCGCCACCGTGATGGACTTCCTCGACCTTGGCAGTGAGCCGCGGCTCGAACCTCCAACGCTCACCGCACCGTCGGCGACCGGCCCTTCGGGACCTGCCGGCAAGATCGCCTGAGCTACACCTTCGTTGAAGTCCCCTTCCACGGTTCACGACTGCGGCTCTGGGTAGTGGAAGACCTGCGTCTGGGTGACCTTGGCCACCAGAGCACCATCCTCCCGGGCAATCTCGGTCTCGACCACGATCATCCTGTGGCCCTTGTGAAGCGGACGGGTGCAGGCCGTCACGACGCCGATCGGCGGATGCCGTTCTAGCTAGTTGGGCTCGAGGATCACGATCGGGATCTTCCGTCCTTTGGCGTTACGCCGATAGAAGTCGTATCCGGGGTACATCGCGACCAGCTCCTTCCAGAGGCGGTCGCGCTCCTGATCGACGGCCAGGCGAGCGTGGACCTTGCGAACCTCAGGGCCAACCTGGATAGTGGTATCGGGGTTTGCCATCAGGTTGTGAAACCAGGCGGGGTGCGTTGGCTGGCCGCCCTTTGAGCCTGCCACGACGATCGCATCACCGTACTCGTGGTACATGACGGGAGATGTCCGCTTGGTCCCAGTCTTCGCGCCCGTGTGATCGACCAGGGCTATTCTGGCGTGCGGCCAGCCTGGCAGAGTGCCGCCTACCCTTCCGCCGGTCTTGCGATAGAGGGCCACATGGATTTTCGTCGAGCGACGTCCGGCATACAGGCCGCGTTCGTTGATGAACTGTGAACTGGAGGATGTGAGCTTTCCGAGCAGGGACATGTTCCTCCTAGTTTCGCCTCACGACTTGGGCCTCACTGCTGTTAGGGCTACCAGGCCGAGCATCTCTCCGAACAGCTCCTGGTCAACCTCTACCGGGTCGATCGTCTTTTCAAGCGACAGCCCGGTGAAGAGAGCGCAGATTCCCATCACCAGGCGCTCGGCTGGGACTGTCAACTCGATGCCCCGGCTTCTGACCTCATTCTCGAGCAGGTGGACGAGAGCCTTCTTGCGGGCTCGAAAGCACGCACGAAAGCGTGAGCCAATCTCCTCGTCTCGCGACGCAACCGAGCAGAATTCATGGAACAGCTTTCCCCACGCTCGCTCCCCGCTCAAGTAGTCGGCGAACATAGATCCGACGTCGAGTGTCTTGCTCTCGGTCGAAGCGTCTTTGTCGAGGAGCGCCTCGATGCGGTCGATGTGGGACTGAAACCGCTGTTCGACTATCTCGAGCAGGAGCTCGCTCTTGCCTGTGAAGTTCGAGTAGACGGCCTTGCGCGTGTAGCCCGCTCGCTCCGCGATCTCCTCGAGCGAGCTCTCGGTATAACCACGAGCTTCGAAGACTTCAAGCGCTGAGCTCAGCAACCGCTCGCGCGTTTGGCGTCGCTGCTGCTGGCGCGTCAGGCGAGGCGGTCGCTCTGTTAGAGATACATCATGCACCTGGGAACAGAGCGTATCATTAATGGAGGCTTCGACCAAGACACCAGCCCTGAGCGGGTGCTCGCCTCGCCGGTCCCACAGTCTCGGCCCTCAAGGACCTCTGTCAGTTCTCAGTTGGGTCCCCACACTTGTGGCGACCACCCGCGAAGCCCAAGCTTCATCGTCCACCCGAGCACCAGTAGACGACCAACCGAGATCGCCCATGCGTTCTCGCACATGGACGTGGAGCCTTCTCGAGGGCACCGCCGCGACCAGACCGCATAACCCTCCGGAACTCCATGGCCTGGATCGTGAGCTCAAACGGCCGGTGACACTCGACCGATAGCAGACCCTGTCGGTGTGGTTGCCCGTGGCCAGGTTCAGGCGATGACGATCGCACCCACTCGAGATATCCGTCCGCCCCCGGTCGAGGAGCCTCGGCTCTGTGCGGTTGGGGTCCGGTCGGTCGGTCCCACGTTGTCTGACCTCGGAGACCCGTTCGTGTTCGGTGAGGGAGATGTGGTCGTCGCTGATGTTGGAGATGTGTGTACGTGGGCAGGGTACGGCGATACCCACCAACTGAGCGATGGCGGTCGTCAGCCTGCGCACTGAGCCAAGCACCTGGCGTGAGACAGCCCAATCTGAAGTTACTTGGGGGCACAACGAGTTCACGTGCCGAGAACCATACCCCTCACCTGAGTCGGATCAGTGAAATGCCCTGCTCGGCGGTGCGTGTCACCGAAACCTCGCGGAAGTACCACTGAATTGACGTGGCCCTTCCTTGACTTGACCGGTGCCGCCCTGAACCTCCCTGACTTGATCTGTCCCTCCCGGAAACTCCCGACTGAGTGACCTTCCTGACTTGAGATGTGCCCTCTCCGAGGTCTTCTCTCAAACTCCCTTCGGGTCAAATCAAGCCTTGGCGGTAGCCTCGAGCGCCCGCTCTCCTTCTGTTTTTCTCACTGAGCCTTCTTCTCTTCCTCTCCTATAGGGAGATTCTCAGTCTTTCTCCATTTGGTATCCAGACCTGAGTCTGGCGTGTGTCCCCTATCTCTGGGGATCTCTGGAGCTCTCTCTATGCGCAGTGTTCCCTACCGGATCAACTGCTCTGTGTGCCCTTATAGGCCAATCAGAGAAGCACTGGAGAGATCATCCTCTGCCCCGACCGACAGCCAACCGCTCGAATCAAACGCTCACAGCTGAAAGGAGGCAATCAACCTCTGCGCTCTCACTCCACCCGACCGACCACACCCAACACACCCCCCACGCCGACTCCGACTCACCACGACCGACTCACCGCCCCGCCCTCACGCGCCGACGGCCCCACGAGCCCCGACGCCCCGCCTCGCCGCCTCTTCGCTTTCCCCTTGACCGGTCCGTACCGCTTCCGCGCCTGGCCTTCGCACACACTCCGCCGCTTGTGGCGTTTGTCTTTCCGGCACGCCTCGAGTGCTTTGACGAGCTTCTGTGCTCTGGTTTGGGCGACGGTTTTCGCTGGGGTCGGTTTGGTGGTTGGGAACGAGGTGAGGTTGCCGGGTCCTGTGAAGGTAGCACTGGCTGGTGCGGTATCTATCGCGGCCGGAGCAGCTCCCGGCGGAGCCTGGCACGCATCACCTTCGCATTCCACAGGACGTGGCGGCGGACCCGGGAAGCCACCGTCGATACGGGCGTCGTAGACGTCCACAGCACTGTCGGTGTCTTGGGGGACGAGCTGGTCTGAGGTAAGGAAGAAGACGTCATCCCCGAATTGGCTTGCATCAAGGAACGCTGATTCTTCGTTTGAGCGACCGGAGGCGATCAACGACTCACAACCAAAGGCTGGTACTCACAAGGGCCTTTCCCATCAGCCTCCCACTCATACACATCCTCAAGAGCATTGAGATCCACCGGTCAGTCCACGGCATCGTTCAACGCACCAACGACCAACGCCACGGGGCTCTGGAAGAACACGTATTCCCCATCGTCAGACATCGTCGGGTCAGAACGCCTGGCAACCCATCGAGCAGATGATCAATGGACAGGCCGGGATCCCATAGGGACTATCCCAGTCCGATCACACGACACACACAACAAACTCCCGGGTGAGGTCGACTCATAAACCTCAAAGGCAGGGATACCTCCTCATCCAAGAACCACTAACCGCATCACAGTTGTCATACCCCGTCAACGACCGGTCAGACATAAACACCAACCACCGCCCATCAGGCGTCACGAGCATGAACTCTCAACAGATCGGACACTCCAGGTCGTCGAAGTACTGAAAGCCTCACCAGCGCAACGTCAAAGCATTCCGACTCATACAGGTTCGATCCACATGAGATCCCCATTTGGCACGTTCAAGACCGGAGGGCCAATCACGCCATATACAGATGACTACTCACATTCATAGAGGCAGGTCACTCAGTAAAGAACACCCGTGACCCATCACTAGAGACCGCT
>Ga0206938_1231_pt1 | contig 10790 bp, 13 predicted proteins | sample Alteio_BWOrgHeat_12_FD_152918 | JGI IMG/M metagenome (GOLD analysis project Ga0206938, IMG submission 152918) | Enriched cells from forest soil in Barre Woods Harvard Forest LTER site, Petersham, Massachusetts, United States -... | ecosystem: Environmental > Terrestrial > Soil > Temperate forest >... | reverse complement strand
GCCAGGCAGAGCGCAAGAATTGAGAACGTCGATATCAGGCGAGCCTGGAACCAGGTCTCCGCGGTTGCTGCGCCAACCAGATCAGTCACAGACGTGATCGAAGCAGGTTGATTGCTGTCTACAATTGAGAGGGCTCCGCGCATGGAGCGAGCAACGGAATGCGGATCGATGGCCGTGCGCACGACGAAGCTCATATGGTTCAAGAAGAAGGGTCTTGTTACCTGTTCATACGGCTGGTAAATGGCTGGGATCGGCTCCTCTGTCAGGCTCTGTTGCCGGATATCGTCGACAACTTCGATGATCGTCAGCCAGTCTTTGGGGTTTGGATGGTCTTCCATCGTGATCCTCTTCCCAAGAGGATCTTCATCTGGCCAAGTCGTTCGGGCGACAGATTGGCTAATGATCGCGACGCCAGGAGCAGTGCTCGAATCCTGGCTTGTGAAAACCCTTCCCCGGTGCAGTCGAATTCCCATGACGCGAAAATAGTCCGGACTGACAGCGGGCTTGGACACATAGTAGCCGACCGGAGGCTTGCGACCACCTTCGAGGCGGAAGTCTCCCTCCACGAGTCCCGGTTGAAGCGGCATCCAGTTCACGGCGCCTGTGGCAACAACTCCGGGTAGGCCGGAGAGTTTCGTCAGTATGTCTTCATGGAAGGATTGAATTGCCCTTGCGGTAGGGTAGGAGGAATCAGGTAGATCGACCGTCATGGTGAGAATATTCTCCGTACGGAAACCTGGATCGACGGCGCGCATGCGCATGAAGCTCTTGAGCATCAGGCCTGCTCCGGTCAACAGCACGAGCGCCAGAGCGATCTCCGAAACGACAAGCGTACCGCGGAGGCGCTCACGACGTGCAGTAGCTGTAGGCCCGCTGGAACTGAGAGTATCGCGCACATGTTGTCCCGTTGCCTGAAGTGCAGGCACGAAGCCGAACAGGGCGCCCATCAATGCGCCGAGCACAGTCGTAAGGCTCAGGACGCGGGCATCGATGTGTATTTCATTCAAGTGCGGCACCCGGCCGGCGGGCGCGAGGGCGAGCAGGGCATGTACGCCTAAAACTCCCAACAATAATCCCGCAATGGAGCCGCTTAACGAGAGCAAGGTGCTTTCGGTGAGCAGTTGGCGAATGATCCGGCCACGGCTGGCGCCGAGTGCATTGCGTACTGCGATTTCACGCTGTCTTCCCGTCCCTCTCATCAAAAGCAGATTGGCAACGTTTGCGCACGCAATAAGCAATACGAATACGACAGCACCCATGAATATCAACAGCGATTCCCGGATCTTGCTAACGAGCAGGTCATTCAGGGGAAGAATATCTGCAACCATGCTTTCCCGGCTCGCTCCTGGTCCGGGCGGCAAGTGCTTCGCGAAGGCCTGCAATTCAGAAAAGGCCTGCGTTCGGGAAACCGAGGGCCGCAGCCGGCCTACAACGGGGCGATTGTAGGTGTTGTTAGGGTCTGCTCCCACGGCCAGGGGTATCCACATTGCAGGTTCATGCGGAAAGGTGAAATCGGAGGGCATAACGCCGACGACGCTGTATTGGACGCCGCCGAGTATGATGGTTTTCCCCAGGATGTTTGGATTTGCGTCGAAACGGTCGCGCCAGATCTTGTCACTCAGCAGAACCACATGGTTGCTACCCGTATGGTCTTCTTCGGGCAGAAAGGCTCGTCCAATGGCAGGACTTATCTGAAGTACCTGTAAGAAGCTGGAAGTTACCTCCGCCGTGGCCACCTGCTCGGCGGCGCCTGCTCCGGTTAAGGTCCTGGATCCTTCATCAAAGGTTGTAATCTCTTCGAACGCCTGATTGTGCTTCTGGTATTCGAGATAGTCCTTGTCGTAGAGGCCTGGCCGGTATTCCAACGGCCCCTCTTTCGATTGATAAGAGATAAGGAACAGGCGTTCTGGCGAAGGAAATGGTAGAGGGCGCAACAACACGCCGTTCACAACCGTGAAGACGGCAGTCGTCGCGCCAAATCCGAGGGCCAGAGTAAGGATGGCGACTACCGTAAATCCAGGAAATTTGCACAGGCCGCGGAAGGCATAGCGCAAGTCGCGCCCGATGGTCTCGATCCACACGATGATGTTCATCTCGTGAGCGCGCTCCTTGGCGAGGACGGCGTTGCCGAATCGGTACCTGGCATCTTGCTGCGCGGCCTTCAGATTCATGCCTGCATTGAGGTTGAGGCGAGTGCGCGATTCAAGGTGAAACTGCAGCTCTTCTTCGAGTTCGTCGCCGATCTGATTGCGGCGAAATAGATTCGAGAATCGGTTAAACCAGCTCATGACAACCTCCTGTCAGGCCTGACTGAGAACACGCCCTACAGCTTCGGTCAGTTGAGACCACTCCTGCGTTTCCTCAGCCAACTGCCTTCGCCCGGCCACAGTGATGGAGTAGTAGCGAGCACGACGATTGCTGTCAGAAACACCCCACTCGGAGCTGAGCCAGCCAGCTTGGGTCATTCGATGCAGAGCGGGATATAGAGATCCTTCCTCGAGACGCAGAACATTTTCGGAGATCTGTTCGACGCGGAGAGTGATGGCGAAGCCGTGCATTCTGCCTAGCGAAGCCAAGGTCTTCAGCACCAGCAGGTCAAGAGTGCCTTTAAGACGATCGTTCGTATGAGTGCGCATTTTTTCTTCCTATAGCCAGCTATATAAGAAGACGTCGCGCACTGTCAAGAGCCTCGCAAATTAGGAATGCTGCAACGGCACATTGGGCTCTGGACCATTGGCGAGCCTCTCAATCTCTGAATTCGTCCATGTGCGTTTCTCCAGAGAGAAGCAGGAATCGGGCCTGCAGGGAACAGATGAATGGCCCCGGCATAATAAGAGCGCGTGACAAAACGGCCTTGTGATACCGCGACCTCTCCGCGCCACACGTGCCCGGTGAAGAGCGCGATCCGATGATCGTCAGCGATCGAGTCGTTCCTTTTCGATGGGAAGACGTTGTGAAGCTCCAGGGAAACGCCTTCCCATTCTAGGCCGCTGCTAGTGATCAACCGTTTCGACGATCCGCGGATGAAGGAAGTGATCCCCGTGCCCGCGTCTGTACTAGCCCTTTGAGGCGCGCAGGCCGTTAGGGCTAAGTCACGGGTTGTCCCAGACTTTACACTCGTCATTGACTCTTTTAAGAAGCCGGCGTGTTTGTTGGCCTTAGTCATATTCTCGATCCTTTCTGCTCGTATCGGCTCTGCTGCAAATAGCTTTTTAGCGCGCCTTAGCTCAACGAATTCACACGCTCGATGTGGAAAAATGACGCGAAACTCGCAACTCTGACCTCTTTCGCTCCTCCGTATGGAGTCGAGTTTGTGCTATTTGCACGAGAGCCGAGCGCACAACAACCTCTTTCAGAGAATGTGGAGTCTTAATTCCGTGAGCGCGGGTATCGCGAAGCTTCTAATCGAGTCATCGAATCAGGCGCGATTTCACGAGGCCGTTTCGCCGTTTGAAAGCGATTGGGCGATCTATTTCTATGTAGGCTCTTCCCGCAAAGGCTGCAATATTTCGAAGTGAGCGCCGGCTTTTGCCAGCTTTCGCCGCCATTCTGATCCCAGCGAGCGTGCTGTGAAAGAAATCCGCCATGCTGTCAAGGTCTGCATCGGAGCTAAGTTCTCCCTCGGCTTTTGCCCTGACGAGCACGCGATTGAGGCTCTGCCGTTGTAGCCGTGTTGCCTCGCGTATGATGCGCGTTACATCCGCATCTCGCTGGCCGAATTCACTGATTGCGTTGAGTCCCATGCAGCCTCCTGCGCTCGACAGGTCATCTCGCTCAGCGAAAGTGGTGAGGGTATTTTGAATGGCTAAAATCGCCGAGCCTGGCCGTGCCAGTTCCGCTGCGATGGAGTTAGTGCTTTCTGTAACGTAAGTTTCGAGGGCTTTCAAATACAGGGCTCGCTTGTCACCGAAAGTGTCATACATACTCTGTCGGCAGACGCCCATCACGCGCATCAACTCATCGGTGGACGTAGCGGCGAAGCCTTGTTGGCAAAACAGGTGTATCGCTTTTCGCAGAGCTTCCTCTTGATCGAAATCCTTTGGTCGAGCCATGCGGTTTTGCTCCCTGTGTATCGCTTCTCCGTTTATGCGACGTATCCGCCGTCGATGGTCAAGCTCGCACCAGTGATAAAGCCTGCGTCTTCCGAAGCGAGGTAAGACACAAAGCTGGCCACCTCCCATACGTGCCCCATCCTCTTCAAAGGAATGAGCGGCTTGACTAACTCCGCACGAGTTGCCGCCATCTCGGTAGCTATAGGTCCAGGTTGAATGTTGTTGACCGTGATGGCGCGCGAAGCGAGATCGATCGCAGCGCCGCGAACAAGTCCCGTGAGCGCAGCCTTGGTCATGCTGTAAACGCTTGCTCCGGGGAATGCCGTTCGGACAGCCGTATTGCTGCCGATGAGGACGATTCGGCCTCCGTTGTTCATCTTCTGCGCGGCTGCCTGAATCCCAATGAAGGCGCCCCGCACGTTGATGGCCACCATGCGGTCGAAGTCTTCCAAGCCGTAAGTCTCGATCGTGCCCATACTCAGAATGCCAGCGTTGCTGACGAAGATGTCAAGACGGCCAAGCGACTCTCGCGCATCGGCCACAGCGGCTCGGAGCTCATTTGCAGAGGCGCTGTCGGCTTTTAATGCCAGAGCTTTGCCTCCCGAGGATTCGATTTCGTGCGCGAGTTGGAAGGCAGTTTGCTCTGAGTGCAGGTAGGTAAACGCAACCGAGGCGCCGTCAGATGCCAAGCGGCGGACAATAGCTGCTCCGATCCCTTTTGAGCCACCTGTTACTAGAGCTCCTTTGCCTGTGAGCGATCTTGTCTGCGTTGTCATCAACATCTCCTTCGTAATCGATTGTATACACATTCTGGATCGTTCTGTCTATAATAGACGTTAACGTGGGCAAATCGCTCAGCTGTGTGCAGGACAAGGAAAGCGTGTCTGGTCGTCACCCGGCGGCGATAGAGCGGAGCGAGACAGATATAGGAAAGCCGACCTCGGGGGTGGAGGTGGGCCGGTTGAGCGGGTCAGTCCATTAGTGGGCGGGTGTCATAGGACGCTTTGACGCGTGCTGCGATTGCCTTGGCTGCGGCTGATTGTTGCTCTTCCGCCATGTGCTCGGCAAACCAGTGGTGCCAGTCGGCGGCAGGTTTGCCGGTGCACTGTTCGTATTGGTGGTGGGCGTCGGCTGCCCGTTTGAGTGCAGCCGCTAGCTGTGTAGTGGATTGGTAGACGGCGGTCATCACCGGCTCTCCTGTTCCCATGGACAGATGGGGTCGGCAGAGCAGTAAGCCGCGTGGGAGAGTCGCGACACAGAAATACTGTCGGGCATGAGATTTCCTTTCGACTAGCAAAACACTTCAGGTTGGGCGGTTTTTGGAGCGGCCGGGCTGAATCGACGTTATCGAGTGATGCCCGACCGGAAGTCGGAAAGAGTGCGCCAAAACGGTCCGGACAAAAACGAAGGAAGAGGCCAGGAATCCAGCAGCGGCGATCGCAACCCAGCCTAGCTACACCTCATCGCGATCCAATTCCCTGTAGGTTGCCATGTCACTAGCCAAGGCAGACTGGTTCTTCATATCATCTGCGCCCCGTGCAAAGAGCCTGACCTTCTTTTGTTGGTCGGCTGAGTACTGAATTCCAGCAACCGTAAATAGGATCAAGGCGGTAATGAGAGTCTCTAATGAAGCAGTTCGTTTCATATCCTCACCTGCAATTGCCGGTACATATTTCAAAACTCGCCGCGATGCGGCCCACACTGCATTGCCCATCGGGTCATCGAAAACGAATCACGGGCGCTTTTGCGGCACTCGAAAGACGGATGTCGCTGTCGTGCGCGACGAAGGCGCGAAAAGTTCGTCAATCTCGATTTGTGACTGGGTCGAGAGTCCTCCAGGCTGGAATTGATCCGACCCGGATATGTATTTCCCTGGAGGACCACGCTCGACCGAATCGGCTCGACTCTCATTGGCAGTCGTTATGCAGAACGCTGGGGGCCGGCGGTCCTTCGATACATGGGATTGCGCCCAGATATTCGTAGATAGCTCGAATATCGTGCTCACTCAGGTTCTTGAAGGCGGGCCAAGGCATGATCTGCAGGAGGTTGCCATCGAAAGGCGGCGGAAGGCAGTTTGTAGTCACGGTCGTGGAACACGGGGGATGGAGGTGATCCAGATCCGCACCGGTCTTCAGGATTTGATAAAACTCAGTAAACGGTCGTCCCCCTTCGGGAAGTCCGGTTTTATTAGGGGTTAGATTGCGCGAGATAATATGTGGAGAGCCGGGTGTTGGGAGCAACGGACCGAAGTCCTGGCCACCGCCCATATAGGTCGCCGGATTGATCTTTGTTGGCTGGCCGAAGAAGGGATTTCCGCCCGGCGCAAACTGGGTTTTGGGGCCAGCTGAGTGACAATCATTGCAAGATGCAACTGCATTCACCAGATAGCTGCCCAACCCCACTAATGCCCGATCTTTTCCCTCCAAATTGAGTGGGACTGGCGCAAGTTCCAGACCGAGTGTGATCTTCGAATCTTGATCATCCTCTTGGCTCTGAGCCTGCACGCCGCGAGGCTTGCCAGACGTTGTTGCCATCACAAACACAGCGATCGCTGAGACCGCTGCGAACGATACAAATCGACCTGCCTTCATCTTGGCCCTCTCGTTGGTGCGTGTATTAATCGAAGTTTGTGAGTCTTCGAGTGGTGCGAAATGTCTTAGGAGTGGGACAAAGGTCCTGACTCCCAGGAATTGAGCGAGGTTAAAGGGTACGCGCGGTTATGAAGCCTGCCGAACGACAACTGTCCCGTTCTTCCGCGGCGCTGGCTTGTTTACGAACCTGGGCAAATACAGGGATGTCCTCACAAGAGGCCTGTGAGCATCGTGCACAGATCACGATGATGCTGAAAGACTTGTTCAACTACGCTCGGCCTTCGCATGCGGCAAGCAGGACCTTCTCAATCCCTTCAAGAAGGAACGGAACCGGCGCATAGCTGGTGTGCAAGAGGTGGAGAGTGTCGTTCAGAGTGACGACACCTATCGTTCGACCGCCCTCAAAACTTCCTCCGATTGCCGGACCCCACATTGCCTTCAGGTTGAATTCTCCGAAGCCGGTTTCGTATCGGAGGTTTCCAAGATTTGAGACCATCGCTTCGTACGCGAATCCATGCGCTGCGAGTTGCATCGCCGCTTCTACACCGAGCCCTTTCGAGACCGCTTCCTGTATAGCGTGGATCGCGGACGTTACGCCGTCGCCTGATTGCGCTCCGGCCAGCTGACTTTTTGCAAATCGAGCGAGCTCCCAGAAAGCAGTCTCCCCATTCGGCTTAAAAGAAACTGATCCAGCACTGATAAACAAACCGCAGTGCTCACCTATACCAAGTAGCTTCCTCATATCGATGGGTGATAACACTTGCACCGGCTTATCCTCCCATTCACCGATGGCTTGCCTACCCGCGAGCACAAGAGCAGCGCAAAGGGCGCCGTGTACTGTTGTTTCCTCTTGTTGTGCCCGCTTCCGGAGCTTGACGGTCAGTTCGGCGCTCAAACTCAATCCACGGACGCTAGGCATCAAACCGTGCCGCGATCGAAAGACCGATGGTCTCGTTTCCTCTATCTCACTTCCCTCGCTTGTAGAGGCCAAATCGATTGGACTGCTATGAACTGAATCCAACATCGATTCAATGGAGGGGGTTACCAGCAGCGGATCTCTCGGGTTGCCAGAAAGCGCGAGGAGCATGTCACGGATCGCGAAGGTCAGGGAGAGGCCATCTGCGATCGAATGATGCGCCGAGAGAATGAGAGTAGCTCTATGGGGCTCGTGCATCAGCACCGCGCGCACGAGAGGCGCAAGCCCTGGATCAAATGGTGTGGCTACCTCCCTCTGCAGCAATTCGGTCAGCCAGTGTGGCTGGGTTGAGCCTACCCGGACAACTCGAAGCGGAATCGGCTTATCAGGAACCTGACGGAATTGAGGATTGGAATCCCTGTCTTTCTCAATGCAAACAGAGAAAAATGGGTGGCGTCGCTGTACGTGGTCAAGGGCTGCCCGCCAATCCCCGACAGTCGTCGGCCCTTCGATTTGTGCCGCTAAGCTGAAGTGCCTTGGGCTCGCTTGATCGAGGAGCCATAACAAACGCTCGAAAGATCCGAGTGGGCGGACATAACTCTCTGCGGGATCCGTGTTCCGAGCTTCAATATCTGTGAGCGTATAAGTGGGGTTTTCCATGGCGTCTGATAGAGAGACACAGGAACACTCAGTTTATTCCCGATACTGAACGCGCGAATACTACGAGTGCAATCATGGCAGCAATCAGGAAGGGAGGCGCGCACCAGGACAGTTGACGTGCACGAAGCGGTAGGTCTGGCCAGCACATGTTGCGGCCTTGCGGGACGGTACCTTAAGTATTTGCAGTGACGTGTCGCTCACTTCTCACAAACACGCCCACAATATAGAGAGAAGCCACTTGCTAGTCACTCCCGCCAAGAAGAATGCGCGCAGGCGGGATGCCAGCTGCTCAAAGGTGGGCAGGTGCTCCTGTCCTTCGCTCGGATGCGAGCCATCCGAGACTTCGGGAGATGTGTCTACTGCTGATTTATCCACTGCTCTGGACGTGAGCGCGTCAACAAACTCGGGACCAATATGGAAACACATGGGAGAGCCTCTCACTGATGTACTGCTTGCAAACGCCCTTGTAACCTGCTATCTGGCGTATGTAAACAACAACACGAGCGGTCATCGGCCTATTCCTCGCATGTCTTCATTTTGTCCGCCTAACTTGACTAACTATTTCCCGTCAAGAAGAAGCGGTACGATACCCGCTCATCGCAGGCAGCCGCCTTTTATCGGAGCAGTCGACAGTGGAACGGAGTATCCAAATGTGTAGCCCGGCTCCGCCCCATCTCTCAGACCCTTCCAGCAACCCTTCCGAGCGATTGATACGCGCTGGGTCTCCACTGGCCTCGAGCCGGACGAGATAAGAGCCAACTATGCAAATGAATACGAGCACAAGCACTCTTGCTCCGTCCCGGAAAGTGGCTGCGCCAGGGTCGAGCCGCGCCCAGCCAAACCGGCGCGTCCGTTGAGTCACTGGCCCGATCTGAAATTGAGATGATCAGCCATGTTTTGATGACAGACGAGGCAGGATTCTTGTGCTGAGCCGGATACGTTGGAAACTAGGGCGTACGAGAGACCATGATTGCTCCAGGTGATCACCTTGAAGCCGTCGTCCGTCCGATAGTGGAAAGTCAGGGTCCCGAAACGGACCTCGTCCCCACCCGCCACAACGGCAGACTTGTTTGACGCAACCAGAAGGCTGATTGTTTGGCTCTCCTTCTCGTAGATCACTAACGCCGCAGGATTTCCGCGATAGCTCACTAAACTCGCCCCGCTGAGGCTGTAGGATAGTGGGCCGTTCGGGGCGGACTGAGCGTTTGGCAGTCGAAACTGAAACGGGACCTTGCCGGTAAACCATGCGGTCACGAGTTCTGGAGAACCCGTCCTAAGTGTGAGAGGGCGATTGCCATCCAGATAGCCACGATGCGTGGCCACCGCAGTTTCTACGTAGCTTGCGGCGCGTACCTGGCGTACGACGTTCGGGACAAATGCGAAAAGGAACCCCAAAAGGAGAACTACAAGCGCCAACATTCTTGTGCTCAAAACGCGTCGTGCGGGATCCACGAGAGTTTGCAGCATTTGGAGCGTGCTCTGGTAGAACCCTATCCGGGCAGGCGATTCGGAGTGCTGCATAACAACCGCAGACACTCGGGAGCGAAGCGCGGCCGGTGCCGAATATAGCGGCCGTGATCGATGCAGAAGGTGCGACAACGACCGCTCTTCCTCCAAACTCGCCCGACAGTCAGCGCAGGCCTCGAGGTGGGTGAGAAAATCATTCAGCTCCTGCCCTTGGAGGTCATTGTCCAGGTAGCGCAGGATCTCGATACGATATTCGTCACCGGGCTCATTCAGCATCCTTTCCTCCTTCGTGGCGAGCGGAGGAGTGTCAAGGCAGTCGCCACTCTTACAGGAACACCTCATGCAGGATAATATTCCCGCGGCTCCGCGAGGCGTGTCCAAGAGCGCGGCTCCCGCGCCCAGTTTGTTCATTCTCCGACCGAAAATGTGGATTCATCCCGCCGCTGTCTCGGTCTCACGTTCCGGTTTCCTCATCTCCACTTGTAACTTTCCCTACAGTTCTCGGCGCCAATGATTCGACGGAAAGCAAGTCTCGGAGCTTGGAGCGTGCTCTTGCCAGGCGTGACATGACCGTCCCCAGGGGGCACTCCAGGACGGCGGCGATCTCCTGATAGGAAAGGTCTTCATACTCGCGCAGGATGATGACCTCGCGGAACTCGACGGGTAGCTGCTGAATCGCGGTCCGGACCTGCTCCTGCTCAATATTGCTCACGTAGGTCGCATGAGGATCTTTCCGACTATCCGCTGCTCGATTCGCGCCGTCAACTTGCAGATCAAGCTCGACGACCTCACGCGCGGTCCGCCATTGCCTTAGCTGGTTGAACCAAATATTACGCAGGATGGTAACTAACCACCCCTTTGCGTTGCTGTCGGGCCGCAAACTTCCCATAGCGCGAATGGCACGAAGGCACGTTTCCTGTACCAGATCTTCGGCCTCAGTCCGATCTCTGGAGAGTACCAAAGCGTAGCTGTACAGGCCGTCCACATACTCACTCAAGTCAATGGTGGGTTGCGCACGGCCTTCCCTAGGCACCAATCTCATGTCCTCCTCCAGCGACGAGCCGCTTGCGTGGCCCGACAGTGTTGAGATTAGAAAAGACACAT
>Ga0206938_1245_pt1 | contig 10823 bp, 11 predicted proteins | sample Alteio_BWOrgHeat_12_FD_152918 | JGI IMG/M metagenome (GOLD analysis project Ga0206938, IMG submission 152918) | Enriched cells from forest soil in Barre Woods Harvard Forest LTER site, Petersham, Massachusetts, United States -... | ecosystem: Environmental > Terrestrial > Soil > Temperate forest >... | reverse complement strand
TCCGAACAGTGTTGAAACTGCGATGGCGATGGTTAAAATTGTTGTTTTCATTGTCTTAATATTTTAGTGTGTTTGTGTGTTTGTTATTTTCAATGTCCAAAACAACAACCTTTTTCGCCGCAAAAAAAATGCAATAGACCAGGGCTTTATACTAATAGATAAAGCCGTCGATATTAACCGATGAAATGGTAATTTGCTGATTTACTGGAATGTTGTGTGGTTTAATCGACTGTAAATGAGGTTTTATCGGGGCTGGTTACCTGCTCGTCGGTTATGGGCGTTAATTGCACCTGTTTGGGCGTTTCATGTTATCACTTAGAGGTGCATTCCTTTAAAAATACAATAACCGCCCGGTTTGCGAAGTCAATCTCAAACCAATACATTTATCCAAACCAAATAATTACTTATCATGTCACCAAGAACGCTCTGGACAATCATCTTAAAAATTTTCGGCATTTACCTGGTAATACAGATTTACTATCCGCTTACACAATTGTTGTCATTTATCTTTATGGCGTTTAACCAGCAGTTGGGTGAAAACTGGCAGGCGTTTGGATTCTTGTTTTTTTCAATTAGTATTTATTTGTTCCTGATCATCGCTTTTCTGTTCAGGACGAATTGGCTGATCGACGTACTTAAACTGGATAAAAGCATTAAAGAAGAAAAAATAGAATTTAATATTCATCGGTCAACAATATTGACAATTGCCATTTTGCTTTCCGGTATTATCTTGCTCGTTGACAGTTTACCTTTGTTTTTGAAGGAATTATATGGTTACTATGAAGTGATTAACGATTATATTCATTTTAAGCAATATCCACGGGCCAGCAATCTAATTATGGAATTTGTTAAATTGCTGATTAGTATTTTTATGCTGAGTGGCAGCAGGCTTATTGTTAATTTTATCGAGCATAAAAGAAAGGGGAAAGTTAAGATGGAAAATCCCAGCCTCCCGGAAAATGATTGAGCGATGTCGTTCCTACTCCTTGTCCTTTTTCTGAAAATTATTGCTCAGCATAACACTCATCAGTGCTATGCCTGCAAAAATTAAAGGCCACGTGGTGTTTGGGTCCTGCCGTACCTTTCCGGCTCTCAGCAAAACAAAACCAATAACGAGATTTAAAAGCCCCCACAGCACATTTGTCATTGGCGATGACAGCCCTTTTCCGGGTGGTTTTGCAAAAGGTGTCGGGAACTTATCTCCGCATATGCCATAAATATAATGCGGCACCGCGTTGGCCAGGAAGGCTCCCGCAAAAAAGCAAGCTACATAATTATACCATTCCATAATTTATATTTTAATTAAAATTAAATCCGAAATCGAACATCCGAATTCCGAAATCCCCTTCTACTGAACTTTCCTGAACTCGTACGGATTATACTCCACAAAATCAGCCACCTTAACCTTAACACCCGTCACCGTGCCGTTTTGAACATAAAACGGGAAAACAGCTTTACCAAAGGTGGGGTCGCTAAAGGTTACATAAAAACGGTTGCCACCCAAAGGCTGTAAATGGGCAAACATGTGTGTATGGTGCTCAAAACGCATTTCCAGGTCGTTGCCCTCACCTTGCGTAATAACCAGGCTCCCATAAAGCGCGTTCACATACTTGCCGGTATAGGCAGTGATTGGCAATGTGGTTGGGTGGTTTAACGCAACCGTATCTTTCAGTTTTTTGTCGTTCGCTTCTTCAACTGCAGTGCCGGCTTTAAATTTTTCGAGGTACGTTTCGCTGTAATTCCTGAACGGCATTTTAAAATAGGCGTCCATAATTTCCCATCGCAGGGCTTCAAATAAATCGTTTTGGTCGGTATTGGTTAAAATGATGATCCCTAAATGCTCCTTAGGCACAAGGGTAACGGATGACAGGTAACCATTCACCCCGCCATCGTGCATCACCAGGTGATGGTCGGCATAATCCTGTAAAAACCATCCCAAACCGTAAAGTTCATAGCTCTCTTCACCATCAGCATGGGTTACACTGCCCACAATGTCCTGGGGTTCGCGTGTAGCTTTTATGGCCGCCAGCGGGATCACCTGCCTGGCGCCAACCTTGCCGTCGTTCAGCAGGGCAAGCACCCATTTGCTCATATCGTTGATGGACGAGCTGATACCGCCCGCAGGTGCCAGCCCGTCTATCTGGCAAAAAGGGATGGGCGATAGCCGCCCGTCAATCAGTGTATGCGGAACAGTCCGGTCCAGTGATTTGGGCATATCGGCGCTCAACGCCAAAGTATTGATCATCCCGAGTGGTGCAAAAATATTTTCCCTTACAAAATCTTCCCATGTTTTACCGGTAACCACCGGAATAATCTGCCCGGCGGTTAAAAAAGCGGCATTGGTATAACCCCATTTGGTACGGAAGGGATAGGTAGCTTTTTCTTCGCCCAGTTTTTCAATGATCTGGTCACGGGTAAGGTTAGTATTGTAAAAAGTAAAATCACCCTGGAAGGTTTGAAAACCCAGTCGGTGGCACAGTAGGTCTTTTATGGTCGCCATTTGCCCGGCCGGGGCGTTATCCAGTTTAAATTGCGGCAGGTATTTGGTTACCTTATCATCCAGCGAGAGTTTGTTTTGTGTTTGCAGGATTGCAAGGGAAGTAGCCGTAAAAGCTTTGGTATTGCTGCCGATCATAAATAGCGTATTGATGTCTACTTTATCGGCCTGGCCCAATTCTTTGATCCCATATCCCTTCATCCAAACAACCTTGTTATCCTTAACAATACAAACCGCCGCGCCCGGAATACGCCAGTTGGTGAGCGCACGGTTGATATAATATTCGAGGCTGTCTTTAACAAATTTACTCCTGTCAACCTTTTGTGCGAAGCAAAATGTTGTACAACTGATGAATATGATAAAAGCGAAAAGTAGTTTTCTCATTAAAAGGAGGTTTATTTTACACGGAACAATGGCTACGAATTTATAGGAATTTCATCAATCTTAATTTCTTTTTTTGTTAAGATCAGCATGCTGTATTTTTCATGGAATTAACAGCAATGCCCCAATTCGTGTAATTCGGATAAATTCGTGACATTCGTGATTTATTTGAATCTTTAAAGTACTAATTTAACGCAAAATTTATAATGCGATTATTTATTGAACAACATAAAAACTAAAATTGATGAATATTAAATTTTACCGCCTGGCAGGTACCTGCCTGCTATTTTTGGTGCTGCTGCTTTCGCGATCAACCCTGAAAGCGCAATTTACAAAAACGCATTGGGCTACTGATGGTTACCAATATTATAAGATGGATGGTGACCAGTTGGTTGAACTGGATACCCGCGACAGCGCGAAGAAAACGGTTTTATTAACCAAAGAAATGCTTACCCCGGCAGGTAAGGCCCCGCTAAGGGTAGAAAACTTTTTTATCTCGGACGACGGGCAAAAAATATTGATTTTTACCAACAGCAAAAGGGTATGGCGCTACAATACCCGCGGCGACTACTGGGTGTACGACCTGGCGGCTAAAACTTTAAAACAACTGGGTACGGCCCGTCCATCTTCATCGCTGATGTTTGCAAAACTATCCCCCGATGGTACAAAAGCCGCTTACGTAAGCGAGCATAATGTTTATATGCAGGACCTGGCAACCGGCAGCGAAAAGCAATTAACAGCCGATGGCACCAAAAAACTCATCAACGGAACTTTTGACTGGGTATATGAAGAAGAATTTGATTGCCGCGACGGTTTTCGCTGGTCGCCGGATAGTAAGGCGATAGCCTACTGGCAGATAGACGCCAGCAAGATCAAAAACTATGAGATGCTGAATACCACGGATTCCATTTATCCTTACGTAGTGCCGGTGGAATACCCGGTGGCAGGTGAGGACCCAAGCTCGTGCAAATTAGGGGTTGTTGATGTGAGTACAGCCAAAACCACCTGGATGAATGTACCGGGCGATGCCATACAGCATTATATCCCGCGTATGGAATGGGCAAAAAATTCCAACCAGCTTATCCTGCAACAATTAAACCGTGAGCAAAACGACAGCAAGCTATTTTTGGTAAATGCCTCAGATGGCGCCGCTACTTTGGTGCATGATGAACAGGCAAAGGCCTGGATTGATGCGGGTGACGGTCGCGACCCGATAGGCTGGAACTGGCTGAGCAAAGGGAAGAGCTTTTTATGGCTGAGTGAAAAAGATGGCTGGCGGCACATGTACAAAATTGACCTCGACGGAAAAGAAACCCTGATCACCAAAGGCAATTATGATGTGATCGACCTGACCCTGATTGATGATGCAGGTGGCTATATTTATTTTATGGCTTCGCCTGATAATGCCACCCAAAAATATTTATACCGCATCAAAATAAAAGGCGGCAATGCCGAAAGGGTTAGCCCGGCAGACCAACCAGGAACGCATGAATATGAAATTTCGCCAAATGGAAAGATCGCCTTACATTCCTTCTCGAACATTTACACCCCGCATACCAGTGAGGTAGTAAGCCTTCCGGATAATAAACATATTAGTGGTAAAATCATAAAACTGAACGAGGCCGCTAAAAACAAACCGGAGTTCTTTAAAATAAAAACGGTTGACGGTATTGAAATGGATGGCTGGATGGTAAAACCAACCAACTTTGATTCTACTAAAAAATACCCGGTGGTGTTTTATGTTTACAGCGAACCGGCTGGTGCAACTGTTACCGACTCCTGGGGTAGCGGGCGCAATTTCCTTTACACCGGTAACATGGCTGATGACGGGTATATTTATGTATCATTGGATAACCGAGGCACTCCTGCACCAAAAGGCGCCGACTGGCGTAAATCTATCTACAAAAACATCGGCCTGGTAAATATCCAGGACCAGGCTATGGGCGCCAAAGAGATCCTGAAATGGCCTTTTATAGATTCAACCCGGGTAGCAGTTTGGGGCTGGAGCGGCGGCGGGTCATGTACTTTAAACCTGATGTTTCAGCATCCCGAAATTTATAAAACAGGTATCGCCATTGCCGCTGTAGGCTGGGAGCTTACCTATGATAATATTTACCAGGAACGCTATATGGGTGTGCCGATTGATGACGCAAGCCGCCAGGTATTTATAAAAGGATCGCCCATTACCTACGCAAAAAACCTTAAAGGTAATTTGCTGTACATCCACGGTACCGGCGATGACAACGTACACTATAAGAATGCTGAAATGCTGATCAACGAACTGGTGAAATATAACAGGCAGTTTGATTTGATGTCGTTCCCTAACCGCTCGCATGGCATATATGAAGGCCCGGGAACCACAACGTACCTGCGTACATTGTATACAAGATATTTAAGGGAACATTGCCCTCCGGGAGGAAGATAAGCCTTGAATGATGAATATTGAATAACGAATTTTGAATGATGAAGATTTTTAATGCTTCATCATTCATTTTTTGTTTATAAGCTATCCGGACTCAAAAAAACTCCCCTGCCGTTCCTGGGTGCGTTTCCAAAATAAACAGTATATCCTGGCTCTTTTATGAACAGATCTTTAAACCGTTGTTGAACGGCATCGGATTGCCTTTTATCATTGATGATAAATTCATTTTCGTTAAGCCTGAAAGATCTTACGGTTCCTTTTGCGGCAATATTTTCCTTAGCCAATTCATCAAGCACACTTCTAATCACCGCTTTTCGAACTTCAATATTTTCGCTTTGTGAAGAGTAGTTTTTGAGCAACTGCGGCCATTTGCGTGGGTCTTTAAGGATCTGCTTCAGTAAATCCGGGTGTTTGTTTATGTCAAATGGGGTATCTTTTTTGGCCAATGTCCTGTTTTTAAAGGCATGAACGCGGTTTTTGTAACGATAGGCCCGGTACAGCGTGTCTTTATTAAGTTCCTTTCTAAGCGTGGTATCCGTTTTGTAAACCGTGAGCTTTTCTCCCGGATATAAGGAAACAATGTGCGTTTGTTTTTTTACACTTACAATGCCCGTTTCAACAATTACCTCGGTTTTATCGCCAACGGCTTTTACGTTAAAGGACGTGCCAAGGACAGTTACTAAAACATTATTCGCCTTTATTACAAAAGGTTTGTCCGGATCATGTTTTATGTTGAAGAATGCCTCGCCTGTTAATTCAACATTCCGGCTGGATCCTATAAAAGCCGGAGGATAACTAAGACTTGAATATTTATTAAGTGTTATTACCGATCCATCAGGTAAAGTATCCACTCTTGTGTTATCAGCAGTAACTAATTTTACCTGGGTATCCGCGGGCTTGTTAACGGCTGTTGATGTGTATCGGATATCATTATGGTGTGTAAAAAAATACGGGCCAAATAATGCTACGCCGGAAACAAGCAGGATAATAGCAGCCACTTTAAGCCATTGAAAATTCGATTTTGGTTTTGTTGTTTCGCTATGCTCTCTTTTTATTCGTTCCCTGAAACGATTCCAGGCCATGTCCTCGCTAATATTGCTGACATGGGCCAGTTTTTGACTTTCATCCCAAACAAATTTAAAGCGCTCAAAATATTCCCTGTTACGGGCGCTGGCCGCAATCCAGGTTTCGGCCAGTACCTGTTCACCGGCACTGGCTTCACCTGCAAGGTACTTCACCAGCAGTTCGTCATTGTCTATATGTTGTTTATCCACTTTCACACCAACTATCTTAATTTAAGTATAAACCATAGTAATATGGGCAAAAAATCAACCAGCTTTTTACGCAGCACTTTTAAAGCCTTGCCCATCTGTGCCTCCACCGTTTTTACCGAGAGGCCCAATTGGCTGGCTATTTCCCTGTACTTTAACTCATCAAACCGGCTCATATAAAATATGGTCCGGCATTGTTCGGGCAGTTCATTCATCGCTTTTCGCAGCCGGGCCTCAAGTTCACTAACTTCAACCCGCATGGCCGCATTTTCATTGCTAACCTGATTCCTGTTTGCATAAAGCACATAGTTTTGATGACTAACCTTATGTTTTTGATGCTTCAGGTAATTCAAACATTCATTATGCACCGCCTTGTATAAAAAAGCTTTTACCGAGGTATGTACTTTAAACTGTTCTTTTTTTTCCCATATTTTGAAGAACACCTGCTGAACAATTTCTTCCGCCATTAGCTCGTCCTGCAGGGTAACAAAGGCATACGCATGCAGGCTTTTGAAATATGTTTTAAAAAACCTTTCAAATGCCATTTCGCTGCCTTCTGTTACCAGGTCAATCAAATGCCGTTCGCTTAGCTCCACTATGCCGGTTTAAATTTGTTCACTCAAATATACTTCAACCGCTTAAAGATTGTCCGTCCGCTGGAAAAACCCTTTGCCACTCATTGGTTCGTTACCATAATATATTTTATAACCAGGTTCAGGGATGTACTTGTCCTTTAAAAATTCATTGCGTTCTTCAGTTAATTTTTGACCGTTTACAATAAATTCATCGTCGGTAAGTAGGAAGGATGTTATATCTGCCCTGTCTTTTACGATATGTTCTCTTACCAGGTATGCAATAATGTCTCTTATCACTTGTCTTTTTCTTCCCAGGTCAGTTGATGCGGCAGCACTCTTATCGTATGCTTTAAGGATAATAGGCCAATTAGCGGGGTTATTAATGAGCGCCTTTACCAATTCAGGGTGTTTGCTCAAATCGAGTGTTGTGTCTGAATTTTCACCTGTCGGACGATAAGCGATCTTCCCGGTTCTTAAATTTTCATTCACCTTTGCCATTACTTCGGGGTGTTTACCAAGATCTACCGGCCCCGGGTTTTTCGTTGGGTCTGTAGCAGTTCCGGATTGAGCATAGACAGTAAAACAGAAAATACCTGATGTTACCGTTGTGATGATGTACTTGATTAACTTTTTCATGTTTTTATGATTTTTTATTAGGACAACCCGGGAGCTCTTTACCCTTACGCCGAATTATATTTTTTAACCCGCTACTTTTGTCTCCGCCTTCTTTTTCCATTTTCTCAGCCACCACATCCGCAGCCCGCTGATCACCTGGAAACCTAAAGCCAGGCTTGTAAGCGACATAATGATCTTTGAAAACATGCCGAAAATATCGCCGGTATGTATGGCCCTGTTAATAACCGTTATCTTCCTGCCCGCCGGGGCAGTTCTTGAGCCCTCCGCATACAAAACTTTGCCGCTGTAGGGGTCAAGTATCACCCTGCTTCGCCCGCCCGGTGTGCGGTCCTCTGCGTACCGGCATCGTATATCGTAAGTATCGGAAAGCCCGGCAACATTAATATTGAATGGCGCCGCCCCCGGTAATGTGCGGCGGGCAATTTGCAGGGCGCTGTCTGGTGATATCAGTTTAGTATTTGGCTGTGGTGTGATTTTTATATCAGGCATCGGAGTAGGTTTACTTCCCGTTAGCTGGTAAAACATTGGAGTAACTTTATTTTCGAAGCCGATCATCACTCCGGTAAAAGCGGATATCATCAGGATTGTAAATGCACCAATGCCGATGAGGCTGTGTATATCAAACCAAACTAATCTTGGTTTTTCCTTCCACCGGATAGACACGCGTTTTTGCTTCCACCACAAAATAAGACCGCTGGGTAAAATGATCAATAAAATCACACCCGCCCAGGTCATTATTGATTTACCGATATCATTCTTATCCCTGAATGCGAGTCTCAGGTGCAATTGGTGAATATTCTGCTGGGTGTTTTCCCAAAAATCAGGCTTGGTCATAGTGCCGGGGATTTTCCCGGTGTATTCGTCAATATAAACGGCCCGCATATTTGTATATACCAGGTAGGATATATCCGGCGAAGTTGCCAGGTTATACGAAGCGATAGTGTCTTTCGGAAAAGCAGCATGGACTTTATCGCCAATAGCTGCTAATGAAAGCGCTTTTACCCCTGGCTCCACGTAGGAAAGCCTGGCGTGGACTAAATGGTCAATTTCGGGTTCAAAAGCCATTAAACTTCCGGTGATGGCAAAGATCAGCAAGATGGGGCAAATGACAATTGCCGCGTATAAATGCAGTTTGAAAAAGAATTTGTACATGGTAAAGCTTGTTTCAGGTGATGGTGTTAATCGTGTTTCGATTATGACAACCCAGAAATGCTTTACCCTTACTTATGGGAGATTTTTTTTGGAAATGCCCGGTAATCAGCAATTATGACAAGTGCAAAATCATGAAATAATTGAATTTTCGACTCAATCGCCGTGATAAACAAAAAACGCCAACCAATGCTGGCCAGCGTCTCAAACATATTGCAATTTAGTTAATAGGACTGGTCGTCAGATAATCCGCTATTGCCGCTGAAACTTTCTCCTGCCCTTACGGAGAGTTTTCCCTGGCTGTTTTCGTTTTCAAAATCAGTTTTACGCCCCAGCAGGGTAAAGTTTTCAGCCACCACTTCAGTCGTATATTTTTTAATGCCTTCCCTGTCCTCAAAAGATCGTGTGCGCAACCGGCCTTCTATATAAACCAGTTTTCCTTTTTGAAGAAATTTGGCGGCCACATCTGCCAGCCCGCGCCACATTACAACATTGTGCCATTCGGTTTGCTCCACCTTCCGGCCATCTTTATTAAAAATTTCAGATGTCGCCAGGGGGAAACTTACTACGGAAACACCGCCTTCTAATTGACGGGCTTCCGGGTCTTTGCCCAGATGACCTACCAGAATTACTTTATTAACACCAGACATATTTTAAAGCAACAAAAATTATTTTATAAATTAAAAATATTTTTTAAAAATATAAAAATAACTCTTGGTAGTGCTAATTTTTTTAAATTATTGATATCTGTATTAAACCATTCTTCTTTTAATTTAATAGGTTGATTTTGCAACTTAATAAAGCGAACGAAAAGCCGCTGATGGGTAAGTACATGTTTTACAACCGGAAATATCGCATCAACTTTAATTCCATCGCCAAAAAAAGTGGTTACCTGCGGTAAGGCTATTAACTCTTCCGGCGTAACAGGGGTGGAGGTTTCAATTAAGGGAAGATCGTACATATTAGCCCAGATGTCTTTATCGTTCCGTCGGTTCATCAGCAAGCTATCATCGTCCGTGATCAAAAAATAATTAAGATAACGTTCGCGCACCTTTACCTTATTTAGTTTTACAGGCAGTGTATTAACAGCATTATTTAAAAAGGCGTAACAACCCTCCTTTACCGGGCAAATGCCGCATGCCGGGTTTTTAGGTTTGCAAAGGGTTGCCCCAAATTCCATCATCGCCTGGTTGTGGAGGCCCGGATGTTGCTTGTTAAGCAAATCATCAGCCGCAGATTGGAATGTTTTTACGCCCTTCGGACTGTTTATGGGTTCGCTGATGCCGAAATATCTTGCAAAAACCCGGTAAACATTGCCGTCAACTACCGCTTTTGCCTCATTGGAGGAAAAAGATGCAATGGCGGAGGCCGTATATTCGCCTATCCCCTTTAACTTTATAAGTTGATCGTACGATTCAGGGAAAATGCCGCCAACCATTGAATTTTTAACAACCTTGAAAAACGCCTCAACCGTTTCCTGAACATCAACCTTCTCGATCCCTGTTTTGGATGAGATCTCAGTTATAATTTCTGCCTTAGTCATATCTGATTTTCTTTTATTTTTTTTATAAATACTTAACTGATTTGGGGTTGCAAAAGTATCTCTTTATTCCGTAACATTGAAATAATTAGCATATTTTTTTTATTACAAAGCAAAATGTGGCAAAAACAGGAGGAATTAAAGGCAAAATACGCCCTTTTCATTGTTAATTTGCACTAAATGAGTTTTAATGACGACCTGGTACTATGGTACCAAAACAATAAACGGCCACTGCCATGGCGCGATACCCATGACCCTTATGTGATATGGCTTTCCGAAATTATCCTGCAGCAAACGCGCGTTGAACAAGGGCTCCCATATTTTTATCGTTTCCTCGAAAAGTATCCTGATG
>Ga0206938_1244_pt1 | contig 10960 bp, 8 predicted proteins | sample Alteio_BWOrgHeat_12_FD_152918 | JGI IMG/M metagenome (GOLD analysis project Ga0206938, IMG submission 152918) | Enriched cells from forest soil in Barre Woods Harvard Forest LTER site, Petersham, Massachusetts, United States -... | ecosystem: Environmental > Terrestrial > Soil > Temperate forest > O... | reverse complement strand
GGCTTGCTACTATGTTCAAACTAACCAATAAATCAGCAATAATAACCGGCGGCGGAAGCGGCATAGGTAAGGCAATGGCTATCCTTTTTGCAAAACAAGGGGCCGAAGTGCATATCATCGAACTAAACAACGATGCAGCGGCAGAAACTGTAAACGAAATAACTGCAAGCGGCGGCAAAGCTTTCGGCCATGCCTGCGATGTAAGCAAGCAAGCGCAGGTTGTCGAAACGATGAATAAGATCAGCAAAATTGACATCCTGGTAAACAATGCCGGCATTGCACATATTGGCCGTGCCGATAACACCAGCGAAGCCGATTTCGACAGGATCTATAACGTAAACATCAAGGGTGTTTACAATTGCCTGTTTGCTGCCATCCCTTTAATGAAAGCTAATAACGGTGGTGTAATTTTAAACACAGCATCTATTGCCGCAAGCGTGGGCATTGTGGACAGGTTTGCCTACTCCACCAGCAAGGGCGCCATCCATGCCATGACTTTATCTGTTGCACGCGATTACCTGCACGAAGGGATCCGCTGCAACAGTATCAGCCCGGCCCGGGTGCATACGCCTTTTGTGGATGGCTTTATCGCAAAAAATTATGCCGGCAAAGAAGCGGAGATCTTCGAAAAACTCTCCAAATCGCAACCTATTGGCCGCATGGGCCAGCCGGAAGAAGTGGCTGCATTGGCTTTATACTTATGCTCGGATGAAGCAGGATTTATAACCGGCACTGATTACCCGATTGACGGGGGGTTTATCACACTTAATAATTGATTTCGGATTTCGGATGTTCGATTTCGGATTTAGAAAATATAACATCTATTACAAACTACAATAACACATGAAGCTTATACGATTTGGTGAACCGGGAAAAGAGAAAACCGGCGTAATGATTAACGATAAAAAATACGATACCTCGGCCTTCGGCGAAGATTACGGGGAATTGTTTTTTGAAACAGATGGATTAAACCGGCTAAGTAATTTTATCGAAGGAAATTTACTTCCAGAAGTGGGTGACGATGTGCGGCTTGGCTGCCCGCTGGCCCGCCCCTCCAAAATTGTATGCATCGGCTTAAATTATGTTGACCATGCCAGGGAAACCAATGCTACGCCGCCAACCGAACCGGTGATCTTTATGAAATCGACTACGGCTATCACCGGTCCCAATGATAACATCGTCATCCCGAAAAACTCGGTAAAAACGGATTGGGAAGTGGAGCTGGCCGTAGTGATCGGCAAAAAAGCAAGCTATGTTGATGAAGCTGACGCGATGGACTGCATTGCCGGCTATGTGTTGCATAATGATGTATCCGAACGTGAATTTCAGATTGAAAGGGGCGGCACCTGGGACAAAGGAAAGGGCTGCGACACCTTTGCGCCTATCGGGCCGTTTTTTGCTACCGCAGATGAAATAGCCGACCCGCATAACCTGCGCCTATGGTTAAAAGTAAACGGTAAAATCATGCAGGACGGCACCACCGCCAACTTCATCTTCAACTTACCAACCCTGGTATCATACACCAGCCAATTTATGACTTTGTTGCCCGGCGACATTATCTCCACAGGTACACCCGCAGGCGTAGGCCTTGGCATGAAACCGCCTTTTTACCTAAAAGCAGGCGATGTGATTGAATTGGGCATTGATGGCCTGGGCGAAGCACGACAGGTACTGGTGGATTATATTTAAGTCGATGGACCATAGTCCATGGTCCATGGCAGGAACCTGTATGGCGATAATTTTTGGTCGATGGTCTATCGACTTTAATTAGTTTATCTTAGAAAAAAATCCCTTTGGTAACATTTAGTAACACTAATAACAGTGTTACCAAGTGTTACCATCAAACCAAAACCATGGTCTATGGTCCATCGACTATGGACTTCTAACCCCTACTCTAATATGGGCTTCCCGTCAAATGTGGCTGATTTTAAGATCTTCTCGCCAACGCCTACAGCTGCGGCTGATAGTGGTGCATAGTCAAGGTCTTTACAATATTTTTGGCCGTCGTGGATGTTCCACCAAAGCAATTTGAGTACTTTTTGCGCCCGTTGCAGGCTGCGGCCATCATAATTTTGTTCTTTGTAGATGAGCGCCCAGGTAAACCCGCTGATTGGGTATCCGTCCTTTGCATCGGTATTGCTTAATGAAACTTTAGCATCATCCGGAATGGTAATATTCCCGGCGGCACTGGTAGAAGCCACAGTCGGTGTTACAAAATTGCCGCTGCTGTTTTGGATGTCGGCAAAGGTCATGTTGTTTTGCATCGCATAAGCAAGTTCAATATAGCCAATTGCCCCCGGAGTTTGTTTTATTAATCCCGATACGCCCTCGTTGCCCTTGCCCCCAATGCCGGCAGGCCAGTTAATAGCCGAACCTTTACCTGGTTTGGTATTCCAGTCGCTGTTTACTTTTGATAAATAGGTAGTAAAAATATTAGTGGTGCCGCTGCCTTCGGAGCGGTGAACAATAAATATAGCCGTTTCGGGTAGTGTTGCTCCGGGGTTAATTTTAGCAATCTGCGGATCGTTCCATTTGGTGATCTTTCCCAAAAAAATATTGGCCAACACTTCAGGATTAAGTTTTAAGGTACCCTTCAATCCCGGCAGGTTATAGCTGATCACCACAGCGCCCGCGCACATGGGGATATGCAGTACCGGCGCGCTCATCTTTTTTGTTTGCTCATCGTTCAGCGGCGCATCCGAATCACCAAAATCAATGGTTTTATTGGTTAACTGCAAAATACCGCCTCCCGAACCGATGGACTGGTAATTGACCATCACATGGTTCTCTTTGCCATATTCAGCAAACAACTTTGAAAATAAGGGATATACGAAAGTGCTGCCTGCGCCAAGCAGTATATTTGAGTTTGAATTTGAACCAAACGAGGTTAAATTGGAGGTATCTTTGGCTGATTTGTCCCCTTGTCCGCCGCAACTTGTCAACACCGAAGCGGTAAGAATCACCATACCCAGAATAAGTTTTTTCATAACCTTAAATTTAATATGTGTCCGTTGTTAGGTACTTAACACTTTAAGCCGGCATTTAGTGTTAACGCTAATGTATTTTATTTCTCACAAGTGTGTATTTAATTATGCATGCATAGTAATTTTTGCGCAGAATTTAGCCTGTTTTAGTGATGAAAATCCTTTAAAATAAAAAAGATGAGTTATTAAAATTATTATCAAAGTGGTAAATACTTATCAAAATGATAGTATAAAGTGTTGTTTGAAACAAAACGTTTTGAGATAATACCGCTTTTTTACCATTTTCTAAGTAATATCCGCGAGCTATGAAATTATTTGGCATTGATTTAGCTTTGATATAGCCGATTGCACCAACCTGAAATTGTTTAAATAAGGAAGATGCTTCCGCGTACTTAAAAATGAGTGCCGTCGGTATTAGTTTACTTAGTCAGAAGAATTATGTTTATTGAAGTATTAGAAATCAGCGCGTTGATGGCATTACTTATTTTCCCATTGTTTTTTCCCGTAAAAAAGAAACATGGAGCCATCAAATTACCTAAAAATCACAAGGATACTTCTGATGCCCGTTATGCGATAAATGAACGCGGGTATCTTGAAGAGATCCGGCACGACAAATTATCAAGCCAGGCATAATAATTACCAGGTATAAAGAAGAAGCCCCCTGATCGATTTGGTCAGGGGGCTTCTTCTTTATACTACTTTATACATAGGCATTATCATACCTGTAAGCATTATCTCCATTTAAACAACCATCCTGCAACTATAAATGGACAAAAAAAGCAACATGTTCAATTTTTTGTTAAAAACTGAACATGTTATCAAAACTGTCCAGTTTCCTGCATTATTTCCTCATTAAAATTTAATTCGCTATTCTTGAGTTGTTTTAGCATATCCCCTTACAACCAATTATTTTATCCTGATTAAAAAAGAAATCAATGAAATGCATTAAACCGTTCATCCTGTTTTGCCTTATAGGTATCTTTTCGTCAACAAATATCGCCTCAGCCCAAAAACTTACCGTTAAGCAAAAGGTTGATGCTTTATTAAAAAGGATGACCCTTGCCGAAAAGATAGGCCAGTTAAACCAATATAACGGCGACTGGGAGGCTACCGGGCCGGTTACCAAAGATATAGGCAATAAACTGGACGCCATTAAACGCGGCGAAGTTGGCTCTATAATCAACATAACAGGCGTAAAGCACACCCGTGTTTTCCAGGATGCGGCGATGCAATCAAGGTTAAAGATCCCTTTATTGTTCGGGCAGGATGTGATCCATGGGTACAGCGTTACCTTCCCTATTCCCTTAGCTGAAGCGGCAAGCTGGGATATCCCTGCTATTGAACGTTCTGCACGCGTTGCGGCTACCGAAGCTGCGGCAGGCGGCGTACACTGGACATTTGCCCCCATGGTTGATATTGCCCGCGACCCCCGCTGGGGCCGGGTAATGGAAGGCGCGGGAGAGGATCCTTATTTAGGTTCACTTATAGCGGGTGCACGGGTACGGGGTTTCCAGGGCAATGGCTTGGGCAATTTAGATGCCGTAATGGCCTGTGCCAAACACTTTACTGCCTACGGGGCTGCTGTCGGCGGTCGCGATTATAACAGTGTGGACATGAGCTTGCGCACGCTTTGGGAAATATACCTGCCGCCGTTTAAAGCCGCGCTTGATGCTGGTGCGGCTACTTTTATGAATTCATTTAACGACCTTAACGGCACACCGGCCAGCGCAAACAGCTATTTAATGCGCGATATTTTAAAAGGGAAATGGGGCTTTAAAGGCTTTGTGGTAAGCGACTGGGGCTCCATTGGCGAAATGATTAACCATGGTTATGTGAAAGATAACTATGAAGCCGCCGAAGCATCAATAAATGCCGGCAGCGATATGGATATGGAAAGCCGCAGCTATATTAAAAACCTGGCTAAACTGGTTGCTGATAAAAAGGTTTCCGTTGCGGTGATTGATGATGCCGTAAAACGCATTCTGACCAAAAAATTTGAAATGGGCCTGTTTGACGACCCTTACCGTTTCAGCAACGCCGACCGTGAGAACAGCGTATTAAATGCCCCTGCACATGTTGCAGCGGCAAGGGATATGGCCGATAAAAGCATCGTTTTATTAAAAAATCAAAACAACCTGCTGCCCTTATCAACGAACCTGAATTCAATTGCGTTAATAGGCCCGCTGGTAAAATCAAAGGCCGAAATGAAAGGTTTTTGGGCACAAAATATTGGCGATGAAAACCAGATTGTTTCCCTTTATGAAGGAATGCAGCAGGCGGCACCAAAAACCAGCCTGCTTTATGCCAAAGGCTGCGATATTACCGATACCAGCAAGGCCGGATTTGACGAAGCTTATAAAACAGCCATGCAGGCCGACGTAGTAATAATGGCCATGGGCGAAAGACCTGATATGACCGGCGAAGCCAAAAGCCGATCCAACATCCACTTGCCCGGTGTGCAGGAAGAGTTGATTCAAAAGATAATGGCGACAGGCAAACCGGTGGTAGTATTGCTGATGTCGGGCAGGCCGATGGTGTTTGACTGGACAGCAGACCATGTTCCGGCAATTTTATACACCTGGTGGCTGGGCAACCAGGCCGGCACTGCTATAGCGGACGTATTGTTCGGCAAATACAATCCCGGCGCCAAACTGCCTATCACTTTCCCGCGTACCGAAGGGCAAATCCCTATCTACTACAACCATTATAACACCGGCAGGCCGGCTCATGGCGACAATGATGTAAACTATACCTCGGCGTATATTGATCTGCCAAACAGCCCTAAATTTGCGTTCGGGCATGGCTTAAGTTATACTACCTTTAAGTACAGCAATTTAAAACTGAGCAAAAAGAACATGCAAAAGGACGGATCTATAACGGTTACTTTCGACCTGCAAAACACAGGTAAATATGCAGGTGAAGAAGTGGCCCAGTTTTACCTGCGCGATTTGGTATCGCAACCGGTGCGGCCTATAAAAGAGCTGAAGGGCTTTGAAAAGGTAATGCTTCAACCCGGCGAAACAAAAACTATTAGCTTTACTATCAACAAACAAAAATTATCTTTTTATAACGACCAGCTGCAATGGATTACCCAGCCCGGCGATTTCAGGCTGATGATCGGCAGCGCGTCGGATGATATCAGGCTGGAAGATGGATTTACTTTATTATAGTCATTGAGTCATTTGGTCATTAAGTCATTGCAAAGTTCGACAGAATGATCGCCACCATGCCAATGACCCAATGACGCGAAGCAAATGACTTAATGACCTAATTAGATGAAAATATCAATAAATAAAGATTACGATAAAATGAGCCGTGCAGCTGCCGACCTGGTGATCGGCCAGGTGAAGGGCAAGCCCGGCTCATTGATCTGTTTTCCGTCAGGGGATTCACCTGCCGGGATGTTCAAATGTTTAATTGCCGATACGCAGGCTGGTCGTGTTGATTTGAGCCAGTGTTACTTTGTTGGGCTGGATGAATGGGTGGGCCTGGGTAAAGATGATGACGGCAGCTGCACTAAATTTCTTTACGAACACTTTTTCATCCCGCTGCAAGTGGATATGACAAGGGTGAAGTTTTTTGATGCCAAAGCCGCCAACCTGGATGCCGCTTGCCGGGATATGGATAAATTCATCAAACTGCACGGCCCGCTGGATATGATGATCGTCGGCATTGGCATGAACGGCCACATTGGCCTTAATGAACCGGGTACTGATTTTAACCTGTACTCGCATCATGCCCCTTTGGCGCAGGTAACTGTTGAGGTGGGCCAAAAATACTTTAAACAGCAAACCAAATTAACCAAAGGCATCACCCTTGGCCTTAAACACCTGCAGGAAGCAAAAACGGCAGTGTTGTTAGCAGCAGGGGCTAAAAAAGCCGGTATCATTAAACAAGCTTCGGACAGCGACATATCCCAACACGTGCCTGCTTCTATCTTTCAAACACTGCCTTCGTCCGTTGTTTTGCTGGATGAAGGGGCTGCTTCGGGGTTGAGTCATTAGGTCAAAACGTCATTGGGTCATTGGGTCATTAAGTCATTGCCTGACGCGAAGCAAATGACCTAATGACGCGGAGCAAATGACCCAATGACGCGAAGCAAATGACCTAATGACACGAAGCAAATGACCCAATGACGCGAAGCAAATGACCCAATGACGCGAAGCAAATGACCCAATGACATGAAGCAAATGACCTAATGACGCGAAGCAAATGACCTAATGACTTAATCCGCTTCCAGTATTCTTCTCAAATAGTTTACCTGCCCCAGATGGTAAGTAAAGTGGCCGTAAAAGAAGGTTAAATACCAGGCTGTGCTATGTTGGCCTGCCATTTCGAGGGTGTAGGGTTCATCCAGCTTGGCCTGATCAACAGTTTCAAAGCTGAACCTTATTACTTCAACAGTTTTTTCAATATCTTCAACCAGCTTATCTCTCGATACGCCGGTTAACGAAAATTCCTGTTCGCGGTTACGTACATAACCGGTTGCACCAAGCTGTGTTCCGATAGTAAAATTAAGATTACCCAACAAGTGGAGGGTTAGTGTTCCTGCGGTATTGGTTATGCCATCGGCAGTGCGCCAGATGTTATTTTCGTCTTTAAATTTGTTTAATTCGTCTTTTAGCTTTAACAGCTCGCGTTCAAAAAGTTCCGCAAAATAATTGTCCATAACATCAGGTTTTTTTAATTGATTGATGCCGCAAGTTAAGAAGCATTAACTTTATCTGAAAGTAAATTTTCAATAAAGCCCCCTTTAAGCCTGAGTAGCGCGGCCTGCCAGGGGCATGGGGCCTAATTTCCTGTGAGCAGCGGGTTATTCATCGTGCCAATAAAAAGGATCAAACCGCTGTTCATTTCCCGTATAGCGAAAATAAAAGGATGGTCGAATGTTGGATTATACTCCGGCCCTGCGACTGAAGCAATCACGCCAACCGATGTGGCGGCAGCCGCAGTGGTACCGCTTTCGTCAACGTCCACAAATGCCTTATGTACCACCTCGCTTATCTGAAGTTTTGTTGCCTGGCTGATAAGCGAAAAATCAGCCTGATCGGAAAACGCTATTCCCAACCCCAGATCAGTTAAAGCATTATTAAGCTTATTGCTATAACTAAAGGTAAATCTCGGCATGGTAACTACACCTTTATTCGGTTTTAAACCATTCATCCAGGTCTGCCATTGCAACGAATCCAGGCCTGCTGCCAGCTGGCTTAAAGTAGTACCCGATTCTGACAATGATGATCCTGGCGTAATAATTACCATGCTGTATCTGTTGTTCGAATAAGGCAGCTCATAAACGTTTGCCTTCTCACTCAGATAATAATTAAAATCAACGGTACCTGTCATAAAATTAGCCTGTACGGTGCTATTATCAGCAAGATAAAAAGGCTGCGGTTTGGTTTTAGCCGGGTCGAATTTTTCTGCCCAACTGCTTTTAAAGTACATGGCATTTACCAGGTACATCATGGCATTACCTGGGATGTTGTTAATAATGGTGGGGATCTTGCCGCTGGTTTTATTGCTCACCCAGTTATTAATAGTACTAACCGCCGAAGGGCTGCTAAAATCAAGCGCCTGAACCTGGGCCTGAAAGTTTGTAGTATTTGTTTGCAAAAAGGCCGGCAGCACGCTAAAACCCTGCCTGTACCAAATGGAGTTGGCAATGTTAAGCGTAGTATTCGGATCAAGTTCTGGTAAATTTGTGATAAGGTTATTATAATATGCGTTCACCTGGTCCTGCGAAAGGCCGGCGAAGTTTAATGTATTTTTAAATGCAGAGAGCGTAGCGCCATTTGCGCCGTTGCTTGTCATACCCAAAGCAAAACTAACGCTCAATGGCGATGCAAACAGGTTGGCGCCGGTACCATTGGCGCTATCAAGGTTTTTAAACAAGCGAATGGAAAACGCATTATCCGCTATTACTTTTTGTTGCTCAAAGGAGGTAAGCACCAGGCTTTTGCCCGGATTTTGAGGAGTAACCTTATTGCCTTTTTTGCAGGAAGCGAAGCAAATAATTAATGAACACAATAAGTAAAGCGGAGTTTTGCGATAAACGTTCATAAGATCAGTTTGAGTGAATATGTTTTTCGTGTTGGTTATTGAATATTACGCAGTTGGGTATTTAAACGATACAGATTCATTAAAATAATTATTGTTACCATAGCGATGGGTTTCAAACCCATCGCTATAGGTTACCTGCAAGAATGGCCTCCCCCCATCAACAATTTTACATTATTTTTATGCTGATTATTCAAGAATATCCCCCGATATTTAAATCACCGCAAATGCTTTTATGACAACTTTTTTGCCCGCTTAATTTGATGCTTATTTAGTCCATCAAACTAAGCCAAAAAACCAATGACTCAATGACATAATGACCCAATGACTTAAGTACCATGGAAAGAAGAAACTTTTTAAAAACCACCGCATTAACCGCAGCATCGTTAACACTGATGCGAAACCGGAGTTTTGCCTCGCTGCTGGCCGACCCAACTTATCAATTTAAACCCCTGCGCAATAATGTGGGTATGTTTGCCGAAAAAGGCGGCACCATTGCCTGGATGATTAATAAAGAAGGCATTGTTGTGGTGGATGCCGAATTTCCGGAACAGGCCACACACCTCATCAGCCTGCTGAAAAAGCAATCCGACCTGCCTTTTGAGTGGCTCATTAATACCCATCACCATGGCGACCATACCAGTGGCAATATTTCTTTTAAGGAGATTGTAAACAAAGTTGCTGCGCATGAAAATTCATTGAAAAACCAAACTGCCGTCGCCATAAAAAATAAAAATGAGGATAAGCAACTTTACCCGGACACTACTTTTACCGACCATTGGAAAATTAAAGTGGGCGACGAAAAGATAAGCGCGCATTATTTTGGCACCGGCCATACTGATGGCGATGCGATGATCCATTTTGAACATGCCAACATTGTACACATGGGCGACCTGGTGTTTAACCGCCGTTACCCTTTTGTTGACAATAGCGCCGGTGCATCCGTACAGCATTGGCCGCATGCATTGGAACAGGCCCGCAAAAAGTTTGACAAGGACACGATGTTTATTTTCGGCCATGCTTTCGACCCTGAAAAGGTTGTTGGCACCATGGACGACCTTGCCGCCATGCAAAACTTTATGGAAAAGCTGGAAGATTACGTAGCAACCAGCGTTAAAGCCGGTAAAACCAAAGACGAGATACTGAAAACAACATCCATCCCCGGTATTACCGAATGGCAGGGCGACGGTATTGATCGCGGCATTACCGCCGCTTACGAGGAATTAACGAGAGTGTAATTTTAATCATCCAAATAACAATGACCAGATATCTCAACCTATTACTTTGCATTTTATTGCTTCCGGCAGCCTTGCATGCACAGGATAAACCAACTGTGATCCCTTTATGGCCAAATGGGGCGCCGGGTTTCGAGAGCCGGAAGAATGAGCCCGAACAGGCTAAAGACTACTGGGTAAAAAACATCCATAACCCATCGGTTACTGTGTTTACGCCCGCAAAAGGCAAGGCTAACGGTGCTGCTGTGGTTATTTGCCCCGGCGGAGGCCACAGGTTGCTGGTATGGGATGCGGAAGGTACCGACCCTGCAAAGTTTTTAAGCAACCTTGGCTTTACTGTTTTTGCATTAAAATACCGCTTGGGCCGTGATACCCTTTCGCCCTATAAAATTGAAGTACATGCCCGGCAGGATGGCCTGCGCGCTATGCGCCTTGTTCGCAGCCGTGCTGCTGAATATGGCATCGACCCTAACCGGGTGGGCATTATGGGCTTTTCGGCAGGCGGCGAAGTGGTGGATATGGTAACCTTTGGCCCTAACGGCCCCGATGCCAGCGCCCCCGACCCGATTGACCGCCTTACCGCCAAACCAAACTTTGTGATACAAATCTATCCCGGCCCGCTGTTCATCCCTGACACCGTACCGCAGGACACCCCAACCACCTTCCTGCTCGCCGCTAATGACGACC
>Ga0206938_1243_pt1 | contig 10970 bp, 9 predicted proteins | sample Alteio_BWOrgHeat_12_FD_152918 | JGI IMG/M metagenome (GOLD analysis project Ga0206938, IMG submission 152918) | Enriched cells from forest soil in Barre Woods Harvard Forest LTER site, Petersham, Massachusetts, United States -... | ecosystem: Environmental > Terrestrial > Soil > Temperate forest > O... | reverse complement strand
GATATTGATTCTTACGGTTTGACAAGCTCTCAAATTGTGGCAACGGCTTTTTTTTCATGGATCGCTTGCTTTTTGTTTTCCGAATTTGATTTTAGTGCGCTGCAAAATGGTTCATTTTTAGCAGCGCTTCTTTACTGCAGCCTCTTTGCAACTATTTTATCGTTAGGCTTGCAGGTCAAGTATCAAAAATATTTATCTCCCCAAAAAGTCGCTTTGATTTTTTGTTTAGAACCCGTTTTTGCCACATTTTTTGATATGTTGATCAATGATATTGCCTTAGAGTCAAATGTCCTAATAGGCGGCGGGATTATTTTATCGAGCATTCTCTTTTTAGAGATGCGAAAACCCATTCCAACTTAAAAATAAACTTATATCAGGTATATATGGAACCTCCTCATTATTCTATTTTACGCGCATCAGATGTATCTCGAGACATCAAGCAAAAAAGACCTTTCTTATGGGCAAATGGCTATCATATTGTGGGTATTGCTGCTGTTGGGGGAAGTGTCGCTTATCTTGTTGCCACAAATGCGATGTACGCGATGCAGCCTCTTTGTCTTTACAACTACACAGGCTATTTTTTTGAAAAATCAGTAGAAGTGCTTTGCAGAAATGACCTCACTTCTTCCATCATTTCCAAAGCCGTAACCTTTGGCATTACCTTTACAGGCACCATTGGAACTTTCATGTATTCAATTTTAAGAGATGGAGATATCCATGAAAAGGAAAGGCAGGCTGCCAAAGTAATGGGGCAGGATGATAAAGTGATCAGTAAGTCTGAATATGCCAAATTACAGAAGATTATGCATCCCCATATCTCTTCTAACCTGGACAAACTCTATTTTGTGCCGGATGAAAAATTGCTGCAAAATGTGGCAGATCGCAAAGCAAAAGCGCTGGATATACTGTTGGACCAGATTTTAAATTCAGAATTATCTTCCCGTGAAATTTATAATAGTGCGATGGGGGAGTTATATACAGCAACAGCGATCACCCCATTTTTGATAGCTAAAATGACTTCAGAGAACGTGCGCCGAATTTCACAATTTGCTGCAGAAAATAATCTGAGATATTTGACTTCGCAGTGCGCGAAGTATTAAATTAATCATAACCAATTTTGGAGAGATAGATGCAAATACAACCTATTTTACGCGGATCAGATGTTTTAAAAGATATTGATCGTAACAGGCCTTTTTTTTGGGCGGACGATTATCATGCTATCGGTATTGCCTTTGCAGGTGGGGGTGCTGCCTATTTGGTGGGATCAGCTATACTTTACGGGATTAACCCGCTTTGCGCGTATGATTATGCAGGTTATTTTTTTGAAAAAGCGGTTGATGTTATTTGCACAAATGATATGGCTTCTCTTGCTGCTGCTAAAGTTACGGCAACCTGCGCAGGTGTATTTGGGACTTTTTTCTATTCCGTCTTAAGAGATGGGGGTGTTTATGCAAAAGAGGGCAGGGCTAAGCAATTAATAGGAGATCCTGCTAGAATCATCGGTCAATCAGACTACAAAAAATTAAGAGAGATCATGCATCCTAACTTGTCTACTGATCTTAACACACACTATTTAGTGCCGAAAGATAAAGATATCCGTGAGATAGTAGAGCGCGAAAAAAAAGCATTAAACGAAATGTTTGAGAATATGTTTAAGGAGAATTCTTCTTTCCAAGAAATTTATAAAAAAGCCCTTAAGCAGCAATTGACAGCAGTTCCAATCACCGAATTTTTAGAATCCAAATTAAACAACGATACACTTAAAGCAATTTATTATTTTGCCACCAAAAACAAACTCCAAGCACTTATTTGGTGCTGTGAAGATTATTATAAAGCACATAAAATAGAACTTGTTATAAATAAACTGGAACTCATTTTAAAATAACTTTTTTGCGTAGGGAGGCCGTCCCGGCCTCCAGTAACGAAGCCGGGGGCTTCGTTATTTTTTTCGAAGTCGAGACGACTTCGCTACGCATTTTGAAACGACCCCCCATGTGCGTAGGGAGGCCGTCTTAAGCCTCCAACTTGCGTATTTTTGAAGAATATTTCAGTTCGGACATGAATATTTCTTTTTATTCACTGCCGTTCACAAAAGGTGATAATTATATAGGTTATAAATAAAATGAACCGATATATCTATCACTTTAACTTATCCTACAAGGCTAAAAATGGGCTTAAAATATGAACAGATGGTTTATTTCAGATACGCATTTTTCTCACAAAAATATCATCAGGTATGCAGGCCGCCCCTACGAATCAGTGGAAGAGATGAATCAAAGCCTTATTGACAATTGGAATCAATACATTGAGGCAGACGATCAAGTCTTCTTTCTTGGAGATTTTGGACTCGGCGATGTCGATCATCTTCACGCCATTTGCTCACAACTTAAAGGGCAAAAAATTTGCATTCGCGGCAATCACGATCGAAATGCAAATTTCATGATGCGAGTCGGATTTAACATTGTTTTGGAATCAGCCTTTTTGAAAATAGGCCCGCATACTGTTGAGCTTATTCATATTCCTTCAAATGAGGCTCCTTCTCATTTCCAATTGCATGGGCATGTCCATGAAAAAAGAGCGGCAAAGATCATCTCCAACCAACTCAACCTTTGCGTCGAGATGTGGGACTATAAGCCTGTATCAGAAAATACTATTCTTAGCCTTCTGGATAAAGCTTCTAAGACAGGATCGGAAGAAAAAAATCTCTAATTTCTAATATTACTTTTTCAAGAGGTATTGGTTCATGCGAAATGTCCTTTAAAAATGCATTCCATTTGTCTTTTTTAATTGAGTTGTTGTAGAACGATTCTAAAAATGCAGTTGGAGAAGCTTCTAAAATAGTACCCCTATTTTTCATGACTTGCTGAATGATTTTTTGCAATTCTTCACGATCGAAATCGAATTGTTGAATCAGTAACCATATATCGTAAAAATCTTTCATGCGCGTATTAGCAAATCCTAAACGGATGATAGATTCAAATTTTTCTGCAATTGATGTTTGAGGCGTATATCCTTTTAGTTCTGGGGCTGGAAAATCCAAAAGAGTGGGAAATTTTACCTTTGCAGGGTGAGGTAAAATAGTATCGCTAAATCCAAAATCAATTCGCATAGGAAGTTTTGCCGTAAAGAGCTGTGCAGAAAATGCAGCGCTGATTCCATGATATTCGGCTTCTAGCTGTGCTTCTGTTAATTTTAATGAATCAGCTGCGAACTTAATTCCATCAGGAATAACTTCAACATGGCAGATTTCATTAATAATTTTATGTAAATTAGCTATAGAATTTGAAGTTTTGGCGAGAAGATCAATGTCTACCGTTGCTCGATGGCTTGTGGGGTCCCATACCATTAACATCAAGCCCCCTTTTAAATAAAATGAACCTTGGTGTGAGGATATGCTTAAACGATACAAAAAGCGCTCCATTGCATAGTATTTCAAAACTTCTTGGACAGGTCTTTTTCTCTGCCTTGCAACGTTCTTTAAACGGCTATAAATTGATTCTTCCAGATTTTTTTTTGGCTTTTCCATTTTTATTGACTCACTATTGTTTCTATAATTGGTTGAAGTATTTTTTCAACGCGATTGATTTTTGCATATTCATATAACTTATCAATTTGAGCACTTTTGCGTTGCCAGTACATCTTCAAAGCTTCAATGACAATATCCATTCCAATTTTATTACGAAACTTGACACAATCGGCCAATGTTTTTTCGATATTGTAAATTTTGACTGGATAACCACCAATTAGCTTGGTTTCAATTCCAGCATTATAAACTTTGTCAGAATATCGAAAATATCGTAAAGGGGGATATTCAAGTCTTGAGGGTCTTGTTTTTGTTGGAATAGCAACATAAACAAAGTGCGGAATCTGAGTTGTGATTTCATGATAAGCCAGTGCTGAAATCAAGCATATGATACCTTGAGGAATTTTTTTACAAACCAATACGAGATCAGGCTCAGAGAAATCAGGAACTTCGATTAATCTATAAATTCCTTTGGCCAATTGTTCTAATAACCCCTCATCTCTCAATAGATATAAGGTACGAGGATGAATACCCAAACGCATAGCTTCTGCTGTTCGAAGCAAACCTTGGTTTTTCTTAAAGAGCTTTATAGCTTTTTGTTTTGCACTCATGGATAATAATGTCGATAAATGTTGTCTTTTTACTACATTCTTATCCATTAATCTTTCCAAGTCAACAAGAATTTTACTTTAAGTACACTCTTGACGATTATGGGTGTCTGTATTACATTTATACTCAACATTAAAGGCAAAATTCATGCGTATACTAAAATCTTTCTTTAATCTTGCTTTTTCTTGTTGTGCTTTTTTAGTGATGCTTGTTGGGTGTGAAAAAAGCAGTGAGATCAATGTCGATAATCTCAATTCTGAGAAAACGGATTTTTTAAGTAGAGTTTTTGAAGGAGAGCTTGAAGATGGCCCATTTTTTTTAAGTTATGCGCTAAATACAGTCTTTTTTTCAAAAGATGTGTTAAGTCTTTTTGGAGAATATACAAGATACACACAGTTTCCTCATGATTCTAAGCATTATGAAGGCAAAACATTTTGCAAAATCAACGGAAAATTCGAAAGAGTTTCATTTCATGATCTTTTTACTACTCAGGTGCAAAAAGAATTTATAAGAAAATATTGCGAAGACACACTCAAGAAGAATTCCATAGGCTATTTTGGCGATATTCCTTCTTGGCGTGATCAGCTTGAATTAAGAGAAATTCAAACCTTCTTGATTCATGAGAATTTTCTTGTGATTGTTTTTCAACGTTATGTGGTTGCGGGACTTGATGATTATCCAACTACCATAAAAGTCCCTTACGCTATTCTAAAAGAACATATTAACCCGGATCATCCTTTAATATCTCTTCTAGAAAAGACAGTATCTGCAAAAGCCTATGTTTCTTCCTGGGACAACGTTTGGGGTCAAGAAAGTTGATTACCAGTTTTTTGGAAGTCGCGGAGCATTTTAGAGGGCATGTTGTCATATAAAACGTGCTTGCCATCTTTTCCATAAATAAAGAGCTGTTGTCCGTTGGTGCAAAAGTCAGCAACATCAGGAATGTCATGTTTGACTCCGCCAATTAAAAGTCCGCTGTGGATATTCCACATAATGACCTCTCCCTCGTAGCAGAGAAGGATAATCTCTTCAAAGCATTTCACAAGCGGAGGGTTTGGAACGATGTGGAGTTGTGCATTACCTCTGGAGCCTGTTACAAAAGGTGGTTTTGCTGAATGATGTAAAGTGGCTTTAGAAATGGGATGTGGAATAAATTGATCATCAAGTTCGCGCCATATGTAGACTTCATGTGAGAGATTCTTGATTATGACGTAAGGACCATTAACTGCAGCAATAGTCGCGTGGTCCATATTCCGAAATAACGTGAGAGTGTTTTCCTTGTGGGTCTTTTTAGATATGGCAAAAACTCCGTCTTTATAAGAAAGTGCACGCTGACAAATGATATGATTGGGAGTGGTCTCAATTTGTATAATTTCTGAATCCTTCTTGAAAATTTCATCAATGATTTCCGATTTTTCATTTTTGACCGTGATTTTATCGGTTGATAAATGATAGCAATTTTTTTCTTCATATTTGAGATTTAAAAATTGAATCTTTTCAAGATGAGGTGGCAGGTTGAAGGTTTCAGGCTTTTGAAGATCTACAAAGATGAATCTTTTTTCCTCATCGATCGCAAATAGCTTCGTTTTTTCTAATTTTAGGTCAAAAATAGGCGCCTTCATCGTGTGTGAATAGATCACTTCATTGGTCATGAGATTGCGGCAATGGATTTCTTTTGAATTTTTAAGGTTAGAAATTTCAAGCAGCTGATTGTTTTCCAAGAGAAGAAAGAAAAGGTAGTTGCAATCGGCGATAGATTTTGGAGAAAAAGGGACCGGAAGAGCGTGGGTTAGAGTTTGCGGCCTTGTCATGATATGATGGTAGCCTTGCTTATAAGCAGTTTCAGAGGGCTTATATGTTTTAAAAGTATTAAAATATAAGGTTCTCATGAAGAGGTCAGTATGGATGCTCCAACTTTTACAGACCTGTAGGCAATTTAAGCGCTCTTTAAACTTAAGAAATGAGAAGATCGTATTTAAAGCATCAAATGGAAGGCTGCAATTAAATCCATTAAATCCATAAAACATTTCAAATGTTTGCGTGGTGACACTTGTCGTTTTTTCCTCGACATTCATCTCATATTGCGAATCATCATCTGAAGAGGTATCGATTGCTTGTTTATTGATTGCCTGATGTTGTTTTATTAGCCATTTCATTCTTTCTTGGGCTGCGACAAAATCCATTTGCATAAACAAAATCCTTCATGTAAAAGTCGTATAAAAGCTGCTATGCTAGCATGACAAGCAGAAATAGTCAAGGAAAAACAGAATTGTATTTTGGTTTTAATTTTTTTTCAGGATAGACATGATATTGTATTTTTTTTTACAGGATGGACAGGATCGCCTTCGGCGACATGATATTTAGGATTATGTGATTACGTTAATTGAAAGTTGATTACTCAAAACTTTAGCTAGCATTGACATATAATCCTAAATATCATGTCGCCGAAGGCGATCCTGTCCATCCTGAAAAAAAGAAAAAAACCAATTTTTGAATCATGTTCATCCTGAAAAAAAAATGCTGAAGCCCTAGACAACTTCCCTTGAGTACTTTTATTCAGTTGCGAGCTGCTGGTATTTGCGGAGGAGGTCTCTTAGGTGAGCTGCGTCTTCAAAGCGCAGCTCTTTGGCTGCTTTTTTCATTTCTGATTCGTAGAATTTGACTTTGGAGTCGATGTCATCGGTTGTGAGGTAGGCGTGATGAGGCTCTTTTTCTTCTGTTTTGCTTACTCCTGTTATTGTATCTTCTGCTATCATCTCTTCTGCTATCATCTCTTCTGCTATCATCTCTTCTGGAATCATTTCTTCTAGAAGGCTCGAGATTTCGCGCTTGACAGTAGTGGGGGTGATGCCATGCTTTTTGTTGTAGGCGTCCTGGATTTTGCGTCTTTTGTTTGTGATCTCAATGGTGCCTAAAATGGCTTTTGTCATTTTGTCTGCATACATGATCACGCGTCCATTGACGTTTCGGGCAGCTCTTCCGCATGTCTGAATGAGTGCAGTCTCGCTTCTTAAAAAACCTTCCTTGTCAGCGTCTAAGATGGTGATTAAAGAAACTTCCGGAATGTCGAGGCCTTCTCTTAGGAGGTTGATGCCGACTAGGACATCAAATGAGCCGAGACGCAAGTCTCGGATGATTTGCGCACGTTCAAGAGTGTCGATATCGGAGTGCAAGTATTTCGCTTTAATGCCAAGCTCTGTCAAGTATTTGGTGAGCTCTTCTGATAAGCGCTTTGTCAAAGTTGTGACAAGGACACGTCCCCCTTTTTCAGTATGCGCATGAATCTCTGACAAGCAATCATCGACTTGCGAAGTGGCAGGCCTCACCTCAATTTCAGGGTCTAAAAGGCCTGTTGGTCTAATAATTTGCTCTACAATTTCACCGCCTGCTTCTTTAATTTCAAAAGGACTTGGCGTGGCTGACACATAGACGACCTGATTAATTTTTTGATAGGTCTCGCTAAATTGCAAAGGCCTGTTATCAAAAGCAGAAGGCAAGCGAAAGCCAAAATCGACAAGCGACGATTTCCTTGCTCTGTCGCCATTGTACATCGCATTTAGCTGTGGAATTGTCTGGTGAGACTCATCGATGATCAAAAGATAGTTGGATGGAAAGTAATCGATCAGGCAGGGAGGCGGATCACCCTCTTTTCTTTGGCTAAAGTGACGCGAATAGTTCTCAATGCCTTTGCAATGCCCAATTTCTTTAATCATTTCAAGATCGTGCATCGTTCTTTCATGAATGCGCTGCTTTTCGATATATCTTTTTTCAGCTTCATAATAGTCGATGCGCGTTTTTAGTTCCGCTTTGATGGTTTGCATGGCATTAACGCGCACATCTTCTGGCGTGACGTGGTGGGAGCTTGGATAAATTGTGATTGAGTTCACTAAAAATCTGCTTCTTCCTGTCAGTGGATCAATTTCGCTGATTCTTTCAATTTCATCCCCAAAAAATTCCACGCGGTAGGCAAGCTCTTCTTCATAGGCAGGAAAGATATCTAACACATCGCCACGCACGCGAAAAGTGGAACGTGCAAAATCAAAATCATTACGCTTATATTGCATCTCGACTAAGTGAAGTAAAATATCATCTCTTCGTCTTGTGTCGCCTGTTTTTAAGGAGAGATTCATTTGTCTATAATATTCAGGAGATCCAAGGCCATAGATGCAAGAGACTGAGGCTACAATGATGACATCATCTCTTTCAAGTAAAGATCTCGTTGCGCTGAGGCGCATTTTATCGATGCGGTCGTTGATTGCCATATCTTTTTCGATATAGGTATCGGTTCTTGGGATATAGGCTTCTGGCTGGTAGTAATCGTAATAGGAAACAAAATATTCAACGGCGTTTGCAGGGAAAAAGGATTTAAACTCCTCATAGAGCTGACCTGCTAAGGTTTTGTTATGCGCAATAATCAACGTTGGACGCTGGACTTTTTGAATCACATTTGCCATTGTAAACGTTTTTCCAGAGCCCGTGATCCCAAGCAAGACTTGCGACTTTGCACCTTCATTTAGTGCCGTGACAAGCTTTTCAATGGCTTGAGGCTGATCTCCTTGCGGTGTGTAGTCTGTTTGCAGTTTAAATTTCATGAAGTTACAGTTTTTTTATGCAGCTTTCTCGCTCTCTTGCAATTCTTGAAATTTTGTTCCAGTTGCCAAAAAGGCCCATGGCAGAGCGCATTTCTTTAATCGTCTCATTGGAAATTTCAATCATTTTTAAGGTGCCTTCATAAATGATTGCTTCAACTAAGCCCTTATCTTCTGCAAACGCTTTTCTTCTTTCTCGAATGGGGTCTAAAAATAGATTTAAAGCAATATTTAGTTTTTCTTTGACTTCCACATCGCCAACTTTTCCTTCCATGTACCGTTTTTTTAAGTCGTCAACCTCAGATTTATCCATGTTAAAAACGTCGTGATACATAAAAACAGGGTTTCCTTCCACATTTCCTGGCTGATCTGCGTGAATGCGGTTTGGATCGGTGTACATCGCCTTGACTTTCTTCTCGACAGCTTTTTTATCGTCGCTTAAGAAAATAGTGTTGTTTGCGGATTTGCTCATTTTCCCTTTGCCATCTGTTCCTATGAGGGTGGGAACGTCACTTAAATATACAGAAGGAAGTGGAAAAACTTCTCCGTAATATTGATTAAACCTTCTTGCAATATCGCGGGAGAGCTCGATATGGGCCTCGTTATCCTTGCCAACAGGTACAATTTCTGCTCGCGGCATCAAAATATCTGCTGTTTGCAAGACGGGATAGCCAATTAAGCCAAAAGGCGTGCTTTCAATGTCAATGTGGGCGTTTCTTGCCATTTCTTTTAAGCTTGGAAGCCCTGTCAGCCTGTTTAAAGAGATTAACATCTCAAAAATCAGGTTCATCTCGTAGACTGCCGGCACTGCCGATTGGAGATAGATCGTCGATTTTTTAGGATCAATCCCACAGGCAAGGTAGTCTAAGACCATTTCTCTGCAATGGTCGCGGATTTGCAAAATGTCTTCTTTGGAAGGCTTGGTCGTTAGCATATGAAGGTCTGCTATGATAAAATAGCAGTCGTGGGTATCTTGAAGGGCTATTCTATTTTTTAAAGAGCCGACATAATGGCCAAGATGTAAAAGCCCAGTTGGCCTATCACCTGTTAAAAGGCGTTTTTTTTGACTGTTTTGCATAAAATAACTTTAATTTAATTCTTGTATTGCTTGTAGAATGATAACTGCTAATGAAATTAAAATCACGAGGATAAGTGTGAATTTGCCGCCCGGGACAATTCTGACACCTTCCATTTTTTTGACATATCTGCCGGACCAGACCATCAGTGCCGGCAAAATGCCAAACAGGATGACAGCTCCAAAAGCGCCTGCATAATTTAAGGCGGTAAGAAAAAGTTTTGGGTAAATTAAGGAAAATATGAAAGGCGGCGCCAATGCTAAAATGGAAAGAAATAATTTTCCTTTCGTTGTTTTTTTGATGTGCAGACCATCAGCCAAAAAGTCGACAAAACTTAAAGCAACCGTCAAAAATGAAGTGACAATCGCAAAAAACGCAAAGTAATGGGCAAGGTCGACGACCAAGGAGCCACCAATATTTGCCTTTAAAATTTTTGTGGTCAAATCACCGGTGGCAAGAGCCTCCTTAAAACCGGCTTCTCCATGAACCGGAATCATCCCCAGTAAAAGCCATTCCCATGCAATATAGAGGACTAAGGGGATAAAACTTCCTAAGACAAATACAAGTTTTAATTTTTTGGCATCTTTTTTAAGATACGATGTAATGCTCGGCACGAGATTGTGAAAGCCAAACGAGATAATCATGGCAGGTATCACAAGAATGACAGCGCTAAAATCCCTTGTTTTAAGAAATTCTGAATTGACATGAGGCGCTCCTAAAAAAAGAAGGAGAAAATAGGAGATTAAAAGGCCTGCCATCAAGATGCGGTTAAATTTATCAACGGCCTCAGTTCCAAGATAGACCATGATTCCAAAAAGAGAGGTCATCAAAAGATTACCCACAATATTGGGTAGATGGATATGTGTCATTTCTAAAAAGAAATCAGAAAATAGCTCACCGCTTGCTGACGCATAAGCCACCATCAAACAGTAGAAAAGAAAGAGAAAAAGGATCCAACAGGCCGTTTTTCCAAAAAACCCAAGAGTGCGTTCTGCTAAAGTGATTAGGTTGATTTCATCTTTAAAAAAGAGATTAGCCTCCAGTAAAAGAAGACCTGTACAGGCCATAAAAAGCCAGGCAAGTGTAAAAAATATGAGAGAGGGCTCAAAGCCGGCAAGAGCCGACAAGACGGGCAATCCGATCATTCCTGCGCCAATACAACTTCCTGCTACA
>Ga0206938_1242_pt1 | contig 10979 bp, 9 predicted proteins | sample Alteio_BWOrgHeat_12_FD_152918 | JGI IMG/M metagenome (GOLD analysis project Ga0206938, IMG submission 152918) | Enriched cells from forest soil in Barre Woods Harvard Forest LTER site, Petersham, Massachusetts, United States -... | ecosystem: Environmental > Terrestrial > Soil > Temperate forest > O... | reverse complement strand
AGTATGGGCGAAGGTGAGCACGATAGCGGTTAATAACGACGGCTTGATATTTGGCAATAGCACATGTATAAATGTCTGCCATTTTGTTTTCCCCAGCGAATACGAGGCTTGCGAAAGTGATGCCGGTAATTGCTGCAAAGCCGATTTTATGGGGCCCAGCATAAAAGGCATGCTATAAATAACGGAGGCCAGTACCAGCCCCTGGAACGAAAATACAAACTGTACATCAAAAGTTTGCTGCAGCCATTTTCCAATCCCGTGCTGCGGGCTGAACGCCAGCAGCAAATAAAACCCCAATACCGATGGCGGCAAAACCAGCGGCATGGTTATAATTGCTTCAAGTATCACCTTAAAAATCGATCTTCCTTTCGACAACCACCAGGCCACCGGCAAGCCAATAGCCAAAAGCAATACGGTAGTTATACCCGCCAATTTTAAGGTTAGCCATATGGGGTTGAGATCCATTAAAATGACATTTGGGGAGATGGACGTAAATTAAGATAGCCTTTTTTACCCTCTTTACGCGCAGCGAAGAGAGGGTCGGAGAGCGAAGCGAATCCGGGGTGAGTAAACTCGCCGCCATGCATTAGCGGTAATGTCCGCCGGGTTGACTCACCCGGTCTTTGCTTCGCTCGACCACCCTCTCTCCCGCAAGCGGCAAAGAGGGTCAAAGCCTTCATGCGTTGATGTTTAAGCCCTATCGCTACCCTATTATTCCACATGATAACCATATTCCTTAAAAATAGCTTTGGCAGCAGCGCTCAAAACATATTGATAAAACTTTAACGCATCGCCGTTATTTTCCCCATGCTTCAATAAAACCATGCCCTGTTCAATGGGGGCATAGGTTTTTGGGTCGATTACTTCCCAGTACAGTTTAGTTTTATTATTGGGGTCGTTTACCAGCGCCTGGGTAGTAAAACCAACGTCGGCAACACCGGTAGTGATATACGTATTTACCTGCGAAATGCTTTCCCCCGTAACAATCTTTGTTTGAACGTTATCCAAAATCCCTTTTTTCTTTAGTACCTCATTTGCGGCTTTACCATAAGGGGCAATTGCCGGGTTGGCAATGGCTATCTTTTTTATTCTTCCGGTAAGCAATACCCGTTCCCAGTTCTCAAAACCAATGTCCTGGACGCTGCAGATCACGAGGCTGCCCTGCGCATAAACAACCGGCGACTTTGTACTAAGCCCTTCTTTGAACAATGTTTCCGGGAAGACCATATCGGCAGACAAAAAAACATCAAAAGGCGCGCCGTTGCGTACCTGGGTAGTTAAATTACCAGATGCGCCAACAATTGGCTCAATGGTTATACCCGTTTTTTGTTTAAAATCCTGATCCAGCGCTTTTATAACTGCCTGCAGGTTAGCAGCCACCGCCACTTTTACGTTTTGGGCGAAGGCGGGCGATACGAGGAGACAAAAAGATACTATTAATACTTTAACACGCGTCATATATTTCTTTTATGTTGATTTTTTAATACTTTTTTGTTTGACACCAATGCACAATTGACAAATATGGTAACAATGCGATTACTTAAGCTCAAACCGATCAATAAAAATAAAAACTTAACTCAAATGTATGCAACCTTTGTAGTTTATCGGCTATATTTAGCACACAAAACCATTTATAAACCCGGCAATCCTATTCATATGAAAAAGATAAATGTCTTCTTTGCCTTGATATTGTTACTCATTAGTCCCATGGCATCCAGGTCGCAAACAGCGAAGTTCATCACTGTAAAAGGAAAAGAAATTATAGGCCCGGATAACAAACCGTTCCTGATGAAAGGTACAAACCTGGGCAACTGGCTGGTGCCCGAGGGTTATATGTTTAAGTTTAAAAGCGTAAACTCACCCAGGTTGATCAATGAGGCGTTGCTGGAGCTTTTAGGCCCCGAAGAAACCACCAAATTCTGGAAACAATTTCAGGATACCTATATCACCGCTGCCGATATTCATTTTTTGAAAGCTTCCGGTATGAATTCCATCCGAATCCCTTTTAATTACCGGCTTTTTACTACAGAAAATTATTGCGGGCAGAACAATCCAAACCGCGGCTTTGAATTGCTCGACAGGGTGATCGGCTGGTGTAAAAAAGAGAAACTTTATGTTATTTTAGATATGCATTGCGCCCCGGGCGGACAAACAGGTGATAATATTGACGATGGATCTGGCTATCCTTTTTTATTTAAGAGCAAAGCCATGCGGGTACAAACCGCTTCCATCTGGAAAAGAATTGCTAATCATTATAAAAATGAAACTACCATCATGGGGTACGATCTGCTGAATGAGCCCATTGCCACCTATTTTAGCGCAGATGAATTTAACCCATACCTGGAGCCAACCTATAAAGAAATAGCCCAAGCCATACGGCTGGTTGATAAAAACCATATCCTGATTTTGGGCGGCGCCCAGTGGGACAGCAATTTCAAACCTTTCGGGCCGCCATTTGATAAGAAACTGGTTTACCAGTTCCATAAATACTGGACCAAAACAACAGGCAAAGAAGTGATACAGGATTACATCGACTTCAGGGACAAATATAATGTCCCTATTTACTGTGGCGAGACCGGTGAAAATAAGGACGAATGGTGCGACGCATTCCGTAAAACCCTTGAGGAGAATAACATCGGCTGGCATTACTGGCCGTACAAAAAAATGGATAATACCGCAGGCATTATTACTTTTGATATCCCGGCTGGATATGACAAATTAATTGATTATACCGAAGAACCCAGGGGCGATTTTGCCGCCATCCGTAAAGCAGCACCGCAGGACCGGGAACAAATCAAACAGGCTTTATACCAATTTTTGCATAATTGCAAATTTGAAAACTGCAGGCCTAATAAAGGATATATCGAAGCCTTGGGACTTAGAAATTGAGGTGAAAGCTGAAAGGAAAAAGGCGAAAGATTTAGACCGAACGCGTTTTACCCTTTACCTTTCGCCTTTAACCTTTTACCTCCACCGGCTTTAACTGTAAAAAACACTTTTAATAGGATTAAAAAAATTAAAATACTATCATTGTAATTAACCTGAACGAAACCAATTATAGCCATACGGAATTTTAGTTTTCCGGAGGTGATACTATCGAAGGGACATATAGCGATGTATTAGTATGTTTAAATTTTTATTTAGAGCATTTTTACTTTGCGGCATCTGTATAACCGGCTTTTTTTGCAAAGGCAGAGGCCCAGGTTATCGTTCAAATCAGCGATACCGCAAAACAGCAAATATTTCGCTATGATAAAATTGATTATCTTGAGGATACCTACAATAATTTAACTCTAAACCAGGTTAAAAGCCCGGCCTTTGCCAATAAATTCATGGTAAATAAAGGGGCCACACCGCAAACCCATAATCCGGCGTCCACCTGGTGGTATCGTATCCGCATTGGTACCAATCCCAAATCAAAAAACAACTGGATACTGGAGTTTTTTGATCAAACCATCGACAGCATTACCGTTTATGCTCCCGATAAACAAAATAATTATTCAGCCACGTTGCTGGGCAGCAGCCGGCCCTTTGCCGCCCGGCTTTATCAGCACAAAAATTTCAGCTTAAATATTAATAATAACCTGAGCGGCAACCAGGTTTATTATATCCGCATAAAATCGCACCAGCCGGTTAATGTTATTATTGTTTTACGGTCCATCAACTGGTTTATAAGCTACGCCCTTAATGAGTATTTTTTCTTTGGGGTTTTTTATGGGATGATACTGGTTTTCGGGCTATACAACCTGATGATGTTTATTGCCATGCGGCAAAAGCAATACCTGTATTATATCGCCTACAACCTTAGTATCGGCCTTTACGAAATGTGCGCCGATGGCATAGCCTATCAATATATCTGGCCGTCATCCCCCATCTGGAACCACAATGCTTATGGAATCGCCTTATTTTCGGCAAGTATTTTTTCGGTACTATTTGCGCAAAGCTTGTTAAACGTAAAAGTTAACGCACCCCGTTTAAATAAATTAATCTGGTGGGTACTGGGATTGCGATGCCTGTTTTTTTTCCTATGCTTAACAGTTAATGAGAATTGGTTTTCCTATAAAATAATCGAGATCATTCCGTTAGCATTGGCTTTCTACACTGGCTGCTATGTTTTGATAAAAGGTTATCGCCCGGCCCGTTTTTTTGTTATTGGCTATAGTTTTTTGCTGACCGGTTTTATTATAAAGGCATTGATCGCCCTCAACATCTGGTGGTTTGTGGTGACGGCAACCAGCTATTACGCCCTAAGTTTTTGCTTTATACTTGAGATGGTTTTTATATCATTTGCTATAGGCGATAAAGTGCGCATCCTGAAGAAGAAAGAGGAAGATGCACAATTGCAGGTTATAAAGCAGCTGAAATTAAATGAAGAACTAAAGGATGCGCTCAATAAAAATTTAGAAGGCCAGGTGCAGGAACGTACCCGGGAACTGGTTGAGAAATCATCACTCATTGAGTCGCAAAATGAAGAATTGAAAGCGGTAAACGAGTTACTGCAGCAGCAGAGTGAAGAAATCTCGAGGATGAACGTCTTGCTCGAAAATGACAATACCATACTGCATCATGATATTGAAAAAGTTACGCACGACAGGGTAATGTCGGCGGAAGTTGATTTTGATGAATTCAGTAAGATCTATCCCGACAGGGAAACCTGTTTCAAATTCCTCTCCGACCTGAAATGGAGCAATGGCTTTAACTGCCGCAAATGCACTAACAGCCATTTTGGCAACGGGCACTTACCCTATAGCCGCCGCTGCTCCAAATGCGGTTACGAAGAATCTGTTATCGCCTATACTATCCTGCAAAATACCCGTATCCCCATCAATAAAGCCTTTTATATGATATTTTTGATGTACTCCACCAAGGGTAAAATATCATCCCACAAACTGTCCGAAATTTTGTCTATCCGCCAAAGTACCTGTTGGGCCTACAGTACGCGCATCAAAAAGGTTATGGAGGCTAAAAAGAAAGAGGTCAAAAATTCCGGCGATAAAGGCTGGAGTCATTTGGTTGTAGAATAGGGCCAGTTTGCAGTTATTAGTTTGCAGTTTGCAAAAAACTTCCCGCTCCACATTCATCTTTCGGACTTTACTGACTTTCGGACTTTCTGACTCTAACCCAAAATTAACTGCGAAGCAAGCGTATCACAAATAATTATTTAATTGGTTAAAATCAATGCTGATAGGTTTCAGGGGCATTTTTTATGCTTTTACCAAATGCGATTGAAGCGTATTACTTTAAGCATAATTAATTATAAATCAGATATTTACAAACATTTTGTTTGGTTTTATGTTGATTTTTAACATAACTTTGTACTACCAATATAAACCAAAAGGCAACCTTGTACAAAAGACTGTTAGATAATTCAGTTGCTTAACCAGAAAATGGCAATTTGCATTTTTAAACATAGGTTAAGTTTCGATTATTTCGAAAGTGCGCAATTTAACCGCCTGCTACCATTTGGCTGTGTATTGATTAATGCTTTTAAACCAATTAATCTCTAACATATCTGTATGAAAACTAAATTCAAGTTCCTGACGGCCCTGGCTTTATTGTCTGCGTCGCTTTATCTCTCCTGTAAAAAGGATCTTTCAAAGTCGACTCCCGGCTTATCGCAACAAACCGCTACAACAGTAGCCCGATCAGCCAATGAAACGGTAAACGTTTGGGAAACAACAACCGATCAATCCAAATTACTGGCACAACAAACCAGCGTAAATTTCGCCACAGATGCGGGCACCAATCCAACAACTATCACCGTTGATGAGACTACCACCTATCAAACCATTGATGGATTTGGTTATGCACTCACCGGCGGTAGTGCTTCGCTCATCAACGGCCTGGGCGCTAACCAAAACACCTTTTTGAATGATATATTTTCTACGGCATCCGGGCACGTCGGTTCAAGTTTTGTACGGATCACAATAGGCGCATCGGACCTGAGTTCTTCCGATTTTACTTATGATGATATGCCATCAGGGCAAACGGATGTAAACCTCACCCATTTCAGCATCAGCCAGGAAATGACCGACCTGGTACCGGTATTGAAGAAGATCATCGCTATTAATCCTTCTATCAAAATATTAGCAACACCATGGACTGCCCCGGTGTGGATGAAAACAGGCGCTGGTGGCAATGGCGGCTTTACCGGCGGCAGCTTAAATACAGCCTACTATGCGGCTTATGCAAACTATTTTGTAAAGTATATCCAGGCCATGGCAGCACAAGGCATCACCATTTACGCAATTACCCCGCAAAACGAGCCACTCAACCCAAATAACAACCCGGCGATGACGATGCAATCGAACGAAGAGGCCAACTTCATAAAAAACAACCTGGGCCCGGCCTTTTCCTCGGCTGGCCTATCCACCAAAATAATAGCCTACGACCATAACTGCGATCAACCCGGCTACCCGGAAGCTGTTTTGGGCGATGCCAGCGCCTATCCCTATGTGGATGGATCAGCGTTTCACTTATATGCAGGTGATATCAGCGCTTTAACAACTGTGCATAATGCTTACCCGGCCAAAAACGTTTATTTTACAGAACAATTTATCGGCGGACCCGGCAACTTCGCAGGCGACTTTGGCTGGCACATGAATAATCTGATCATCGGTGCCCCGCGTAACTGGAGCCGCGTTGTTTTAGAATGGAACCTGGCTTCCGATCCTAACTACAATCCGCATACTTCAGGCGGTTGTTCAAACTGCCTGGGCGCGGTAACCATATCAGGTAATAACTACACCCGCAATACCGCTTATTATACGGTTGCCCATGCTTCTGAATTTGTGCAGGCTGGCGCGGTACGCATCTCATCAAACACTTTCTCCTCAAGCATACAGGATGTTGCCTTTAAAAACCCTGATGGCACCAAGGTTGTTGTTGCGCTCAATACAGCAACATCAAGCCAATCATTTAAAATAAAATGGGGTGGAGAGTCTTTCACTTACACCCTGCCTGCAGGAGCTGCCGCCACCTTTAAATGGTCGGGCACTCAATCGAACGGAGGTCCGCCAATAGGGCAAACCATCACCCTGAAAGGTTTTAATAACGATTACGTAAGCGGCGAAGACGGCACAAAAGCCATGACCTGTACCCGAACAACACCGGGAACATGGGAAGACTTTTTAGTTGTTGACGCAGGCGGTGGCAAAGTTGCCTTACAAAGCATGGGCTTATATGTATCCAGCGAGAACGGAACCATGCCGATTACCTGTAACCGTACAACTTACGGCGCATGGGAAGAATTTACCTGGGGAGTAAATGCCGATGGCACGATTACCTTACAGGGCAACAACGGGAAGTTTGTTTCGAGCGAGGATGGCTTGCAGGCCATGACCTGCACCCGTACTACCGCCTCGGGATGGGAATCTTTCGGCGTGAATAAGTAAATAAGAAATTAAATAAGTGCTAACAATCAACTAATAATCTCAAAAACCAATCAATTATGAAAAAATCTCACACTAAATTTTTAACCAGGGCCGGTATAATATTGGCCATGGTTGCGATGGTTATTTCCTGTAAAAAGGATGTAAACACGCCAGCGGCAACAAACACCGCCGCAGCCGTTAAGATTAACAAATCCGGGATCACTCAACCGGCGGTAACCTATCAGCTCATCTGGTCGGATGAATTTAATGGCACCAGTGTTGACGGCAGTAAATGGAATATTGACAATGGCAACCCCGGTGTTAACAACGAAAAGGAATATTATCAAAGCGCCAACGTTGCCGTTACCGGCGGCAACCTGGTGATCACGGCGAGAAACCAGAGTGTTGGCGGCCAGCCTTATACATCGGGCAAGCTGGAAACTTCCGGAAAGTTTTCTACCACGTACGGCCGGATTGAAGCAAGTATTAAAGTGCCCGAGTTTCAGGGCTCATGGCCTGCATTCTGGATGCTGGGGACCAATATCGGCACTGTTGGATGGCCCCAATGCGGCGAAATTGACATCCTGGAGCAGATAAATACCAGCAATACCATTTATGGCACCATCCACTGGTATGATAACGGCAACACACAATATGGAGGCAACACAAGTACTAATGCAAATGCGTACCATTTGTATGCCGTACAATGGGATAACCAATCCATTACCTGGTGGGTTGATAACAATTTATATGCCACCGCCAATATCGCCAACAACATCAACAATACCGGCGCTTTTCAAAACCCGTTCTATATTATTTTAAACATGGCGGTTGCGGGCGATTTCCCGGGCCAAACGGTAAACACTGCAGCCCTGCCTGCAAATATGTATGTTGATTATGTTCGTGTATACCAGGGAGTGACATCTACCAGCCCGCCAATTGGGCAAACTATCACTCTGAAAGGTTTTAATAACGATTATGTAAGCGGCGAAGACGGCACAACAGCCATGACCTGTACCCGTACTACCGCTTCTACCTGGGAGCAGTTTTTAGTGGTTGACGAAGGCAACGGGAATGTTGCTTTACAAAGCATGGGTAAATATGTTTCGAGTGAAAATGGCACGCAACCAATCACTTGTAACCGTACAAGCGTCGGCGCATGGGAAACCTTTAAATGGGGAACTAATGCTGATGGGACGATAACCCTGCAGGGCAACAACGGCAAGTTTGTATCAAGTGAAGACGGCTTACAGGCGATGACGTGTAACCGTGCGACTGCGTCAGGCTGGGAAGCATTCGGCGTAAATAAATAACATTCGATTTTTTATTAAATAAAAGCAGATTTTCCATTAAACGAGCACCGGCAATATCGCCGGTGCTTGTTAATTTTATCCCTTTGCAATTATAAATGAATAAGCTTATTTCCATTTTCTCTATAACAATAATCCTTTTGGTATCCGGCACCGGTTTGGTCAGGGGACAGGATATAGAAAAAACGGCACAGGTGAGCTTTTCATCATTATGGCAGCAGGAAAATTTTCACTGGTCGATAGCCGGCAATAATAACGGCACAAACCCCAATATACTTTCGGAACTAAAATGGAAAAACATAACCGGCCCGGGTTATTCGGTGAACTTGCAATATAAAGCATGGCGGCGGATTATGCTTTATGCTGATTATAACAGAACCGCTATTCATTCCGGCGCTGTAAGTGATATGGACTACAGCGGGGATAATCGTACTACACCGGTTTATTCTGAAAACTTTAGCGATAATAAGGGTTATACAAGTTCATGGTCGCTGGGCGCGGGCTACATTATTTTTAACAATAGCCGGTTCAGTTTTGTGCCATCTGCCGGATATGGTGAAAATGATCAGTCCTTGTATCTGGTCGACCTAACCGGACAGTTCCCCGGTTTAAACAGTAGTTATGATGCCCATTGGAAGGGAGCATTTTTAAAAGTTGCATCATCTTTAAAGCTTCTGCGAGCCCTGAAACTATCAGTTGATATTACTTATAACCAGGTTAATTACACTGCCAATGGCGACTGGAACCTGATCAATGAATTTCAGCATCCGGTTAGTTATTCGCATATAGCCAAAGGATATGGGATAAATACAAATGCCCGGTTAACTTATGCTATAACCCATCATATCGCGGTCGACATTGGTTATGGTTATTTTAACTGGCAAACCGGTACGGGAAACGATTTGCTTTATTTATCATCCGGCCAGGTTGATAAAACGAGGTTGAATGGAGTGTTCAGGAATGGGCATGAAGTTGCAGGCGGTGTTCTATTATCCTTTTGAACTATCAAAATTCAATCTCAACATCCTCTGTTAACGGATGCCCGGTGCAGGTTAAGACCCAGCCTTCAGCCAGGTCGGTGTCGGTCAATACATTATTCTTCACCATCTCCACCTTGCCGCTTTTGCAAATTGCCGAACAGGTTGAACAATCCCCCACCCGGCAACTGTAAGGTAATGAGATGTTATTTTGTAATGCTGCCTGCAATATGGATTGGTTTTCACCAACAACCAGGTCGTAGGTTTCCTTATTAAAATGTATCCGGATTCTCCGCGGCGGATAGTTTAAAACAACCGCACTAACCGGCACGGTGTCCAAAACAAAGTTTTCCCTCCTGATCTGTGTCGGCTCAAAACCCATATACAGCAATGTGAGGCGGATCATCCGCATGTAATCATAAGGGCCGAACAATTGCAGCACCTTTCCGGAGGTTTTGATGTGATTATTGACAGTGCTTTGGGTGATGGGTTTGCCAAATTTTTGGATATCAGCAATTCAGGGTGCCGGATCGTGTTTTTTGGCGGGACAGCGGGGAATATACCTGAGTTGAATGGCCGAAAGATATTCTGGAAGCAGCTACAAATCATCGGTACTACTATGGGCACCAGCAAAGAATTTAAGGCGATGGTTGATTTTGTAAATGAACACAGGATTGTACCCGTTATTGACGAAGTTTTTCCAATGGCTGATGCCGAAAAGGCGGTGCAAAAAATGAGCAGTTCATCGCAGTTTGGCAAAATTGTTTTAAAAGCTTAAAGCGGATGCTTCAGTTAAAAGTTGAAGCCATTAAATGGGAGTTGCCCGATGCGGCTACCTTGTTTTTTAGCGAAACGTCGGGCAAAAAAAATCAATTATAAAGCCGGGCAATTTATCACCCTGGTTTTCGACCATCATGAGGATGAGATCCGCCGGTCTTATTCTTTAAGCTCATCCCCGGATGAAGAATTAATGTCTATAACTGTTAAGCGTATCGCTAATGGCGAAATATCGCGCTACCTGCTCACAAAAATAAAACCAGGGGACATTTTAAGCGCCGTAGAACCTGCGGGCCGTTTTGTACTAACAGATTTTGAAGCGGAAAAAGATATATTTTTATTTGCAGCAGGCAGCGGGATAGTACCTGTATTTTCGCAGCTTAAATACTTGTTAGCCCGACCGGGAAAAAGCAGGCTCATTCTTATTTACAGCAACCAAAATGAAGGTTCAATTCTTTTTAAGGATGAATTAAGTGCATTATCTGCAAAGTATCCGGAAAGACTTAAGATTATTCACTTATTAAGCAACCAGGCCAACAGGC
>Ga0206938_1241_pt1 | contig 10992 bp, 10 predicted proteins | sample Alteio_BWOrgHeat_12_FD_152918 | JGI IMG/M metagenome (GOLD analysis project Ga0206938, IMG submission 152918) | Enriched cells from forest soil in Barre Woods Harvard Forest LTER site, Petersham, Massachusetts, United States -... | ecosystem: Environmental > Terrestrial > Soil > Temperate forest >... | reverse complement strand
CTTTTATTTTTAGATGAAGTGCAAGAAGCTCCAAAGGCAATTATTGCTCTTCGCTACTTTTTTGAAAACATGCCAAACTTGCATGTCATTGCAGCAGGATCATTGATAGATTTTGCCATCAATCAGGTTGGAATGCCTGTTGGAAGAGTTAGCATGCTTTACGTTTATCCGCTTTCTTTTATGGAATTTCTTGCAGCTTGCGGACAATCTCATTATATTCCGGCAATTCTTCAAGATGTTCCTTTTTCAGAAATCATTCATGAAAATATTTTAGAGCTCCTAACCCATTATCTTGCTATTGGAGGAATGCCTGAAGTTGTGCTTGCCTGGACCCAGACTAAAAAACCGGAAATTTGCACAAAAATTCAAAAAACACTCATCGAAACATACACCGAAGACTTTCCAAAATATGCCAAAAAGCATCAGATCAAATATGTCAAAACCTTATTCAACCAAATCCCTCATTTTATCGGACAGCAGTTTAAATATTCTTTAATACACGGAGAGTATAAAAAGAGAGAGCTTGCTCCTTGTCTTGAACTTCTTAGCCATGCAAATGTTGTGCATCAAGTGACTCATTCAGCAGGAAATGGTATTCCTCTTGGAGCTGAAATCAACTTGGAGTGGTTTAAAACAATTTTTCTGGATGTTGGGCTGACACAAGTTTTTTTAGGACTTGATCTTGCCTCATGGCTTTTAAATCGCGATCACGACCTGATCAACCGAGGATCTATTGCAGAGGCTTTTGTTGGGCAAGAACTTCTTTGCTATGCAGCGCCTTTTTGGAGACAAAATCTTTATTTTTGGAAAAGAGAGGCAAAAGGCTCTCTTGCAGAGGTAGATTACTTGTATGCAAAAAACCATCAAGTCGTCCCAATAGAAGTCAAAAGCGGACCAGGAACTACCTTAAGAAGCATGCATCAATTCCTTGAAAGTCACCAAAAATCAGAACTTGGGATCCGGTTTTGGTCGGGAAATTATACGAAAACAGATAAAATTGCTTCAAAACCACTTTACGCAGTTGCAACGCTTGGAGATAGAGAGCAGCAAGAAGCGCTTAGAAGCCTTGTTTCTTAAAGCTTGATTTTTAAAGATGTAATGCATTATCATGTTGCATTATAAATTAATTAAATAGGTTAAAACATGGATGTCAATCCTATATGTTTTCAGAACATTCCAAATGAGATCACTTTTTATATCTTAAACCACATGGATTGCACGATTTTAAGTCGCATGACAACTGTTTGTGGAAAATGGCTTGAGATTATTGCTAAAATTAAAAGATACCAAGAATTTAAACTCTTTCAAAAACTTACAATTGCTAAATCAGCAGGCAATTCCCCCACAAAACTGAAAACCTATTTAAATCAGGCTATCTATTATGGGATGCTGCTTCAAAAAAACAAGGTTCTTGAATACTTAAAAAAAAATAGCTTTTTTAATGTACTGCATACAAGTTGTCCTTCCCATTGCAATTTACCTCCTCTACTGTTTTTTTGTTACAGCCATGTTTTGACAGGCAGGCAAGTCCTCGATGGAACAAAAATATTTCTTGATTTAGGATCTGATGTCAATGTAGTGAGTAATCTTGGCTACAAACCAAACAGGTTCAAGCAACTGCGCCTTAAAGAATACACAACAGCACTCTGGATTGCTGCTGTCAAAAACAATTACCCCCTTGTACTCCGCCTTAAAAGTCGTGGAGGTGTGGTCTATCCTCCTTTAAATCGCTTGGTGCCGGCAGAAGCGAAAGCTTTGTCTTTGCTAAAAAAAGCAAATAATCGGCTTTTTACAGCGCCTGTCAGGCTGCTTGAAGGAAAAATGGATGGGGGTTCGATCTTGTTTTTGCTGCACTTAGAGCTTGTAGAAAGAATAAGTAAGATATTTTTCTCGCTTTTTCATTAATTTATTGATGAGGGATAAAAAACATGGATGTCAATCATACTCTCTATTTTCCAAATACCCCAACAGAAATCACTTTTCATATCCTCCGGAAAGTAGATTGCAGCACTTTACAGCGCGTACTTACTGTTTGCAAAGAGTGGTATCTGATCATTACCGAATTTAAAGAATATCAGGAATTTAAAATCTTTCGACGGCTCACCATTTCTAAAAGCACCGTAGATCATCCCGGAAAAAAAAAGTTACAGGAGAGTTTACTGCAGCTGATTTTAAACGCGCATTTGCTAAATAGACAAAAGGTTGAAAAAATCTTGCAAAAATCCGGTAAAGAGATCCTCAATTACGGATACAACCTCGGTTTAACCCCTTTGCTGTTTATGGCCACAACCAAGTTATTTAAATGTGAAGAAATGACAGCGTCTGCAAAAATGTTGCTAAATCTTGGCGGCCATGTGAACATAGCGACTTACTCAGAAATCAATAAAGACCTACAAGACATCGATTTTATTCCAAAACATGCAACAGCCCTCTGGATTGCTGCAGTCCAGGATAAGTTCAGTATGGTGCTTTGTCTAAAAAGTCGAGGAGGCGTAGTCTATCCGCCTCTAAATCCGTTAATTCCTTTGGAGGCTGACGCTCTTGCCTTGCTGAAAAAAGCAGATGATGAACTCTTTACAGCGCCTGTCAGATTGCTTGAAGGACATAGGGACAAAGGCTCTTCTTTTTCTCTCTTATTCCAAGAGCTAATTGATAAAATTAATTGGATATTCTTCTCTAGCTTTCGCTAATAAAAATTTAAACATGTTGATTTTTTTATCATAATTTATTAAATTGTAATAAATTAATAAGGAAATTAAAGACATGGAAGTCAATCAACATTTATATTTTACTGCAGTCCCAACAGAAATCAATACTCTTATACTAGATCGCACAAACTGCAAAACCCTCCATCTTGCAATCACGGTCTGCAAAGAGTGGCATCAGATTATTCTGGAAATGAAAAAGTATAAAGAGTGTAAAATATTTCATCGTCTTACCATTTCCATCCCGATTAAAAATCACCCTTATGCAAATCAATTAAAGGCAGTTTTATTGGGCCTCAACATGGACATCATGATATTAAATCGAGGACGGTTTGAACAAACAGTCAAGCATTATGGCAAGAAAATATTTCAATATGAAGCTATGTTTGAACTATCCCCTCTTCTTTTTACCGCTGTCAATAAGTTCAGCGATCACACAACACTCTCTTCAGCAAAAATGATGCTGGAAGAAGGCGCTCACGTCAACATTGCCACATTCTCCCCTATCCAAAAGGGCTTTGTCATTGATTGTGACCTTGCAAAACATACGACAGCTCTCTGGATTGCCGCAGTTAAAGAGAACCTGGAACTTGTCCTTTGCCTTAAAAGTAGAGGAGGCATTGTTTTCCCTTTATTAAATCCATTGGTTCCTTTGGAAGCTAAAGCACTAGCGTTGCTAAAAAAAGCAGATGAGAAGTTGTTCACTGCACCTGTCAGGTTGATTGAAGGACATGAGAGTGAAGGCTCTCCTCTTTGCCTACTTTCAGAGGGCTTGATCTACAGAATTAGCCAAATATTTTTCCGTCTTTTTCATTGATTTTTACTATATGTTTTAATATAGTAAATCCTAAAAAAGGGATTTAAATGATGAATATTATGAATTTGCCTGATGACACACTGCGTTATATTTTTTCGTACGTCAAGAGTCAGGACATTATGGAAAAGCTTCTTGTCTCAAAAAGAATTGCAAATCTGTTTGAAGAGCTGCACGAAAGTGATTACGCTCTTTTTTTTAAATCTTTAAAGGGACAATCAATATCTGCTCGGGCAATAAGAGAAATTTATACCGAGCATGCTTCACATGGCAGTATATCTTCAAGAGATCTAATTGTTGCCCTATTTAGAAAACAGTTTTCTTATATGAACCATTTTTCTACAAAAGATTCATATTTGAATTTTATTGAACCCAAATGCAATTTAAAAGCTATTTTAAAGGCATACAAAAAAAATGAAGAGCAGCTAGATAGGCCAATTGAACCCAAAGGCAATTTAGAAGCTATTTTAAAGGCATACAAAAAAAATGAAAAGCAGCTAGATAGGCCAATTGCCACATCGCTAAATATCATGTTAAACCTCATTTACAAAGATCGATCTTCACAATATTCAGAAGAGGACTATAAAAAATTAACTAGTTCTGAAAAACGGGAAGTGCAGGAAAGCTATTTTGAAGAAAACCTTGAAAAATTAAGGACTTTAAAAGTTTTAGATTACTCAAAAGCAGGGCCTGCGGCTTCTAGCATATGTGCTGGGCTTCCTCCACACGTTTCTTTTTTAACAAATTTAGAAAAAGTGAATCTCAGTGGTCATAAAGTCTCCAATTATCCCAATCAATTGCTAGCTTTACATTCCATAAAAAAAATAAATCTTGCCACAACTTATTTCGCAAGCTTTCCTAAACAACTTCTGAAGCTAAAAGAATTAGAAACAATAAGAATTTCCAATAACTATATTTCAGAAATCCCTCCGGAAATAAGTCAACTCCAAAAACTAAAAAAGCTTTATTTAACCAAGACCCTTCTCTCAACACTTCCAAAAGAGCTTTTTAGACTCCCCTGCTTAAACAAAATATTCTTGATGGAGAATAAGGTTCTTCAAAATAAAGAAGTCATGAAGCAATTAAAGGAGCATATTTGGTTAAATAGAAATATTTCTATTTTTCCGGCTCTTTTAGATGAACAATCGCTATTTCGCGTTTTCCCAACCGAAATAATTCTCAAAATCTTCCGCAGCAAATGCGCTATTGAAACAGCAGGCTCAATGACAGGCGTGCGCGAAGTTTAAGGAACAGCGGTGGGTATACCGGATATTTTCCTATCAAGATATTTTACTACTTGCCTATTTTAATGAAATTTAGTATAATGCAGATATATACCGAACATGAGGTATAGCAAATTAAGAGGTTTATATGAATAAAGAAACAGTAAGAGTTAGTTTCGATATTTCTGTAGAAGAGCATATTTTATACAAAACTGAATGCGTACAATCTAGAATTCACATTAAAGATTTTATGCATAATCTAGTAGTTCTTGGAATGAAGGAGTACAAAAAAGCAAAATTCGATGAAAAAATAGCACGATCCATTCAACAATCGAAAAAAGGGAAAGTTAAAACAGTATCATCTAAAGACCTTGATCAGTGGGAAAAAGATTTAGAAGATGACACAAATTGAGTACGAACTTAAGTTCACTGAAGAAGCTAGCTTGGATATGGAAGAATTAAAGACAGATCATTCCAAAAAAGCCGTTGCAAAAGCGGTAATTAAAAGCCTTAAATTTATGAAGTCCAATTTAAAACATCCGTCTTTGAAAACTCACAAGTATGATGAGATGGAAGGCCCTAATGGCGAAGAAGTCTTCGAATCCTATGCTCAAAATAATACACCGGGAGCTTATCGGATTTTTTGGCATTATGGCCCTGGAAAAAAAGCAATAACAATACTTACAATAACTCCCCACCCATGAACCTATCCCACAGGCTCAATAATGGGCGTGCGCGAAGTTTAAGGGGCTAGGGACAACAGGGACGAAAGTTTTTTTCCAAGGACAAAGGACAAAAAGGACAGCAAGGACAAAAAGGACAAAAAGGACAATTTATCGGTATCAGCGGTGGACGCTTAACCACTTGATTTCAATTGTGTTTTGTCCATTGCAGGCACTATTTGTCCTTTTAGTCCTTTTAGTCCTTTTTGTCCTTTTAGTCCTTTTAGTCCTTTTTGTCCTTTTTGTCCTTTTTGTCCTTTTTGTCCTTTTAGTCCTTTTAGTCCTTTTAGTCCTTTTAGTCCTTTTAGTCCTTTTTGTCCTTGCTGTCCTTTTAGTCCTTTTTGTCCTTTAAAAAAACATTAAGCAGCAGCCCGATCGCAACAACATTGGCCATGAGGGAGCTGCCGCCTTGGCTAAAAAGGGGTAGATTAAGCCCGGTGCTTGGCAAAAGGCCGGACACGACACCTAAGTTTAAAAAGGCTTGAAAACAGATTAAAAAAGTAATAGATGTAGCCATGTAAAAACCTGCAGGGTCATGTGTCTGAAAGGCAATATAAAAGCCAGCGAGGCCTACAATCATGTAGAGAATAATCAAAACAAGAATACCTAAAAATCCAAACTCTTCAGCATAGATTGCTGCAATATAATCATTTTGTGCTTCCGGCAAATAACTTAGCTTCTGCAAGCTATTGCCGGGGCCTTTTCCAAAAAGTTCACCGGAACCTGCCGCAATTTTGGCCTGGTAGGGCTGATGACCTTTTCCTCTTATATCAAGCTCAGGATGCAGATAGACTTTAAGCCTTGCTGTAACGTAAGGCAAATTATACGCAAAGATGCCCCCTGCAAGCGACAAACAGATTAAAGGAACTGCCCAATATTTAAAAGAAATGCGCGCTAAAAAGCAAAGGAGAATCACAACCATCGCAATCACGGCAAATGTGCCATTATTAGGCTCGATCAGAATCAAGAGCATGGGGCAGGCAACGACTCCTAAAATTTTAAAGAAGTCTTGGGATTTAATCATTCCGTCTTTAAAGCTTAAAAAACGGAAAATCAAAAAGGCAGGAACCAGATATTTCACAAATTCAGAAGGTTGAAAAGAAAGCCCTGCAAGGTTGATCCAACGTCTTGAACCATTGACCGTCTTGCCAATACCTGGAATTAAGGTGAGAACAAGTAAAAAAGTAAAAAAAGCAAGAAGAACAGGGCTCCATTTGATGATATTTTTGTAGCCGCACTTAAAAACAATGGCGGAAATGACAGACCCTGCAAGAGCATATAACATTTGCCTCACAAGGCTGCTATGAGTGCTTTTGTCGAGATCATGATCTAAAACCTCAGCTGACGTTGTGCTAAAAATCATGATCAGGCCGACAGCAAAAATTGCGGTCACTGTAATTAATAGAATCAACTTAACCATTATTTCACGCGGATTCTATCGCCGATTTTTAAATTGCGAGCCCTTTCTTCATCTAAATTGTTAAGTCTTAAAAGATCTTCAAACTTCACCTTAAACTGCTTTGCAATCTTCCAAGGGTTGTCTCCTTGCTTGATGATGTAATATTCCACATCATCGCTTGTTCTGGCAGGTGATGCACTGGTATTGTCATATCTTGAAGTGATTCTTGCTTCTTCATTTTGCACGGATTGGACGGAAGGCACTAAAAGAATCTGTCCTATCGTTAAGCGATCATTTTTCAGATTGTTTAAGGCTCTGATCTGCTCTACAGTTGTGCCATTTGCGCGTGCAATTTTTTCAAGCGCATCCCCTCTTTTGACACTGATTTTTATCGTTTTGCCCGGAACTGTAACTGCAACTGCAACTGGAACTGCACCTGGAGCTGCACCTGGAGTTGCTGCCTGCTCATAATTGGCATAGGCTTTTGGCTGCTCATTCACCATATTTTTAGGTACAAAATGATTAGGCTGACTGATCTCTTTTTGAGCTTCTGCTTGCCTTTCAAAATCATCTGAAATTTCATCATCATGAGTCATCATTTGCGATGTGCTGCCAGATACATAATCTTTTAAAACAGTGTCCCACTCATCTGTTGCAACGCTTGTATTTTGAGCGATCATGACATTTTTTTCTTCACTCTTTGGGCTTATAGCCTCTTTTTCAAGCGCAATTTGAGAAATTTCAGTTTGATTATCAACATTTGAATCATCCGTATTAATGGCCATCATCGCTAAAGCTGATAACAGGCCGGTATTTAACAAAACCGCTATAATTATAATATCTTTTTTATTCATACAATCACCATTGAATTATTATTTAAATAAATTAACTACTCTTTTAAATTCATTTCCTCTTTCTTTATAATCTTTAAACATATCATAACTGGAACAGCCAGGAGAGAGCAAAACAGCATCCCCGTTTTCTGCCAGATCAGTTGCACTCCTCACAGCCATCTCCAAGGTCTTAAAAACGGCAACTTCGATTTGCGGAAATAAATCATTTCTGATTTTTTCAGCCGCCTCTCCGATTGCTAAAACTGCCTTGACTTTATGTTTAAAGATCTCTTTCCATGGAGCATAACTTGCTCCCTTATCAACGCCTCCTGCAATCAAATAAATAGGCTGTTTTAATGCCTCAACAGCCTTCATCACAGCATCAATATTAGTCCCCTTGCTGTCATCATAATAGGAAATGCCATTGACTTCCCTCACAAATTCGATGCGGTGGGAAGGTTTTTTAAAACCGGCATAACTTTTTAAAAATTGTTCTGCTGTTATATTAAAATGCTTCACCATTGCATAAGCTGCCATCATGTTTTCAATCTCATGATAAGGCCATGTATATGGCATTGTTTCTTTTAAATAAACATTCTTTAAATCGGTATATAAATTATTATGTTTTTGATGCCCGATTTGATACCCGAATAAGCTGACATTTGCAGAACCAAACATCCCTTGAAATTCTTTGTAGCAAGCCTCGTTGACATAAAGTGGAGCTTTATCTTTCATACAGTTTTTTAACTTAATCTTCGCCATCGCATAATCATTCATCCCTTCATAGCGGTCTAAGTGATCGGGCGTGATGTTTAAAATAACAGCCAGCTCAAACACCTTGCAAAAAAGAGTTTCAATCTGGAAGGAGCTTAGCTCAATGACTAAAATTTCACTGCTATCTCTATTGTCATTTAAAAGATAGGAAGTAATAGGCGTTCCAATATTTCCAACAGCTTTGGCTTTTATGCCGGCTTCATTTAAGACATGTTCCACAAGCAAAGTCACTGTTGTTTTTCCATTAGTGCCGGTAATGCCAATTGCCTGAGATTTAAAATCCTTTAAAAACCTGCAACCAAGTTCCATCTCGCCAATGATTTCAATGCCGGCAGCAATTGCTTGGCCGTACAGTTTTTCAGTCGGGGAAAAGCCCGGCGATACGACAACCAAATCAAAATCTTGTACAGCAATTAAAGCCTCATCTCCAAATGCCTGTAAGCCATCTAAACACATGTTTTGAATTTCTTTATTGCTTTCAATCAAGCTCTTATCTTTATCAAAACCAACTACAAAAGCGCCTTTATGCAGCAAAAACTTGGCAGCTGCCCGTCCGCTCTCCCCAAGCCCCAATACCAATATTTTTTTTTGTAAAAGATCCATTCTTTTTCCTACTGAAATTTAAGAGACGCAATTCCAATGATGGCAAGCAGCAATCCAATAATCCAAAAACGGATGACAACTTTGGTTTCAGGCCATCCCATATATTCAAAATGATGGTGAAGAGGTGCGCAAAGAAAAATGCGCTTTTTATTGCGAAGCTTAAAGCTCCCCACCTGCAAAACAACAGAAAGCGCTTCTACTAAAAAAATACCGCCTATTAACCCAAGAAGGAGTTCTCGATTAAGCAATACAGCAGAAACGCCAATGATACCGCCGAGTGCAAGAGATCCGGTGTCTCCCATGATGATTTCTGCGGGGTGGGCGTTATACCATAAAAATCCAAGACAAGCGCCCACAAAGGCGGCTAGATAAATGGCAATCTCACCGCTTCCTTCAACATACAAAATATTGAGGTAGCTTGCAATTTCGATATTATTGGAAATAAACGCAATTAAACTAAGACAAGAGGCAACCATGATCGAACAGCCGGCTGCAAGGCCATCTAAACCATCTGTCAAGTTGACAGCATTGGAGCAGCCGGTCACAACAAACATGATAAATAGCCCCAAAATAATAGTAAAAGGATAAGCAAACGTCAAGACAGGTTCCTTAATAAAAGGCACATAAAGCCTGGAAGCATATTCTTGAAGGGTTAAAACAGTGGTTGCGGCTAAAAGCTCATCTGATTTTGCGTGTGTGGAGAGATGCTCTTTAATGACCGGCGGTGAAAACCATTTTCCGATTTGCACCTTTGCAGTCACTGCCGGATTAAACAAATATAGAGCTAAAATGCCCGAACAAACAAATTGAAAGAAAAGCTTTTTTTTTGCGATGAGCCCTTTTGTATTTTTGCGCTTGATTTTTAGATAATCATCAACTGCTCCTAATAGCCCTAAACTAATAGTCGTCAAAAAGAGGATGAGCGTAAAGACGTGAGTTAAATCCATAAAAAGAAACATCGATGCAAGCATAGAAAATAAAATCAAAAGGCCGCCCATTGTGGGGGTATTTTTTTTCTTGCTGTGAAGTTCCCCTAAAAGCTTGCACTCATCTTTTTCATCTCTTATGGACTGACCGAATTTAAATGCGGTGAGCTTTCTGATCACAAAGGGAGCTAAAAAAATGACGATAAAAAAGGAAGTTAAAGCAGCCAACATCATGCGGGTTGAGTAGTAGGAAAAAACAGCCGGGATTTTTAAATCAAAACGGTTTTTCAAAAAATCGATAATCACAAACATTTTTAAGTTAAAATCCTTCTAAAATCTTCCACAACTGATTGGCTCTAGATCCTTTTAAAAGCACAACATCGCCGGCTTTTGCCTCTGCTTTTAAAGCTTGTTTTAGTTCTAAAAGCTCTAAAAACCACTCTACAGGTTTTCCATTTTCTGTCCAGCAATCAAAAATTGGCTTGCACTCCCTTCCAAGAAGAAAACAGAAATCCGCAACAGTTAATGCCTTTTCTGCAACCCGTCTGTGACAGCCTTCTGAAAATTTTCCAAGTTCCAAAAGCTCACTGATGACAACAATTATTCTACCTTGTTTTTCAGGCTTTGGAAGCGATTCTAAAGCCGCAATCACAGATATTTCAGAGGCGTTGTAGGAATCATTAACAAATGTAATTCCCTTAATATCAATAATTTCAAACCTTTTTTCAGGCAAAGCAAGCTTTTTTTCAGCTCTTTCAATTTCTTCTTTTCCAACTCCAAAATAAGTTGCAACTGAAATAGCTGCAAGCAGATTCTGATAGTGATGTCTTCCAAAAAAGGGATGCAGAGTGGGGTTTAAATTAAATACCGCGCCATCTAAAGCTTTGATGTCAAAATGATCTAAATAAAAGTCTGCCCCCAAGTCTTTCCCCAAGTCTTTCCCATTGGAAAATACAGAAAAAAGGACTTTACGGCAAGAACCGATTTGCATGA
>Ga0206938_1240_pt1 | contig 11104 bp, 10 predicted proteins | sample Alteio_BWOrgHeat_12_FD_152918 | JGI IMG/M metagenome (GOLD analysis project Ga0206938, IMG submission 152918) | Enriched cells from forest soil in Barre Woods Harvard Forest LTER site, Petersham, Massachusetts, United States -... | ecosystem: Environmental > Terrestrial > Soil > Temperate forest >... | reverse complement strand
TTTCAATCTAACGATCCACTGACTGGCATAGCCAGCGGCTATCATGATTTTGATGAAATGACATCGGGGTTACAACCGTCTGATTTAGTCATTATTGCTGGCCGGCCTTCTATGGGAAAAACCACCTTTGCAATGAATATAGCAGAACATGTCGTGATAAAAAGTAAGCTACCTGTATTGATCTTCAGTATGGAAATGCCGGGTGAATCGATAGTGATGCGTCTGTTATCGTCTCTTTGTCGGATTGATCAATTGAAAATCCGAACCGGAAAGCTCGAAGATGATGATTGGCCACGGATTAGTTCAACGGTGAGTATGTTATCGGAAGCATCGCTTTTTATTGATGATACACCTGCATTAAGTCCTGCCGAAGTCCGTGCACGTGCGCGACGTTTAGCGAAAGAGCATGGGCAGCTTGGATTAATCGTGGTGGATTATTTACAATTAATGCAAGTACCCGGGTTTAATGAAAATCGTACCGCTGAAATTTCAGAAATTTCCCGTGGCTTAAAAAGCTTGGCCAAGGAATTGAAAGTTCCAGTGATTGCGTTATCGCAGCTAAACCGTAGCTTGGAACAGCGGGCTGATAAACGTCCTGTGATGTCTGATTTACGGGAATCAGGCGCTATCGAACAAGATGCAGATTTAATTGTCTTTATATACCGTGATGAAGTGTATCATGAGAGTAGTCCTGATAAGGGATCGGCAGAAATTATTATCGCTAAACAGCGTAACGGGCCTATTGGCAAAGTACGCTTAACCTTTCTGGGACAATATACCTGTTTTGAAAATTATGCCCGTAATCCTTATTAAAATAGGTCAATATGGCGCGTCCCACGAAAATTATTCTCGATTTGGCAGCAGCCTGCCATAATCTTCAGCGAGTGAAGGAAATAGCCCCAGGATCAGCTGTTTTAGCCATGGTGAAAGCCAATGCATATGGGCATGGGTTAACACGAATTGCGCTTGCTTTGTCTGATGCCGATGCGTTTGGAGTGGCTTGTGTAGAAGAAGGGTTGCAATTAAGAGAAGCAGGGGTGACTCGACCTATTGTGCTAATGGAAGGATTATTTCAAAGTGAAGAGTTAGCGTATGTCGAAAGAGAGCGCTTTACATTAGTCGTTCATCATCCTGAACAAGTCGCTATGTTAGAGAAACATACTCAGCAGCAACCTATCTCCGTGTGGATGAAAATTAATACTGGAATGAATCGATTAGGATTTGATTTTTCCCAGGTTCAGACCATACATCAACGCTTAATGAACTGCAAAGCGGTATCAAAACCCATTGGATTAATGACGCATTTTGCTAAAGCCGATAGCCAAGATAAAACAATAACATTGCAACAAATAGAAAAGTTTATGGCTATCACTGCGCATTTGCCAGGTCCACGCAGTTTAGCTAATTCGCCGGGTATTCTGGCTTATCCTACTGCTCATGCTGATTGGGTACGTCCGGGGTTAATGTTATATGGCGCATCGCCTTTTGCTGAAACCGTTGGTTTAGAGTATGGATTGCAGCCAGTGATGACATTAAGCTCCAGTTTAATCGCTGTTTATCCGGCAGTGAAAGGTTCCGAAATTGGATATGGCGGTACTTGGATTTGTCCAGAGGATATGTTGATGGGTGTCGTCGGCATTGGATATGGTGATGGATATCCGCGTCATGCAGAAAATGGTACGCCCGTGTTAGTCAATGGAAAAGTTTGCCCATTAATCGGAAGGGTATCGATGGATATGTTAGCCGTTGATTTGCGGAGTCAACCGAATGCAAAAGTCGGGGATCCCGTCATTTTATGGGGCGCTGGGTTGCCGGTTGAAGTGATTGCCAAGCACAGCGGTACGGTTGCCTATGAATTGCTGACGCGTATGACTCAACGAGTGCGATTAGTGATTAAAAATAGTAATAAATAGTCATATTTGAGTTAAAAGTAGGGTGGGTAATGATAAGAGCGCAGCGTGCCCACCATTTCAGTGATTACGTCTACGCCGTCACGTTTACGTTCTTTAAATGTTCCACCGCTTCTTGCAATGTTTGAACGGGATAAATGGTCATATCAAATAAGTGACTTTTAGGTGCATTAGCATGAGGTACGATGGCTATTTTAAACCCATGTTTAGCGGCTTCACGTAACCGTTCTTGGCCATTGGGTACGGGACGGATTTCCCCTGCTAATCCGACTTCTCCAAAAATAATTGTATTATGGGGGATAGGGCGATTACGCAAACTGGATAAAATGGCGAGCAGTAAGGCAAGATCAGCGCCTGTTTCAGTAATTCTGACGCCTCCCACAACATTCGCAAACACATCTTGATCATAGGTTGCAATGCCCGCATGGCGATGCAATACAGCCAGTAGCATGACGAGTCGAGAGCTTTCTAATCCCACACATACACGGCGGGGATTGCCCAGATGACTTTGATCAACCAAGGCTTGTACTTCCACTAATAACGGCCGATTGCCTTCGTTGGACGCCATAATCACACTGCCAGGCACAGGGTTAGGGTAACGGGATAAGAAGATAGCCGATGGGTTGCTCACTTCGCGTAATCCTTTATCGGTCATCGCAAAAATACCTAATTCATTAACAGCGCCAAATCGATTTTTAACGGCACGAATGACGCGATAACGACTATCTTGTTCACCTTCAAAATAAAGTACACAATCGACCATGTGTTCTAATACCCGGGGTCCAGCAAGTGCCCCTTCTTTCGTCACATGCCCAACTAAAAATAATGCGGTATTGGTTTGTTTAGCAAAATTGACCAATTGCGCAGCGCTTTCTCGTACTTGTCCTACTCCTCCCGGTGCTGATTGCAATAAATCAGTATGCATGGTTTGAATAGAGTCAATTACTAAAATGTGCGGTTTTTGTTGTTGAACAAGCTTTAAAATATGTTCAACATGCGTATCCGCAAGTAATAATAAGTTTTCTTCTGGCAACCCTAATCGCCGTGCTCGCAGGGTAACTTGTTGTAACGATTCTTCGCCGGTGATATAGATGACTTTTGTATGTTGGCTTAAGTAAGAAACCGTCTGTAAGAGTAACGTTGACTTACCAATACCTGGATCACCCCCAATTAATATGACTGAACCCGGAACGATGCCTCCACCTAAGACCCGATCTAATTCGTTTACACCTGTATGTAAGCGAGTTTCTGGATGTAAGGTAATATCGGCCATCGGCGTAATCGTTGCTTCGCCTAGCGCATATCCTTGGTAGCGAGAGGGAGTTGCGGTTGAAGAAAGGGTGATTTCTTCAACCAACGTATTCCAAGCGCCACATCCTGTGCATTGCCCCGTCCATTTCGGATGTTGAGCACCACAGGATTGGCATGAATAAATCGTCTTAGATTTAGCCATAACGAATTATTTAATGATTTTCCAGCTGCCATCGGGTTGGCGGCAGGCTGTACCATAGACTTGTTGTTGCTTGCCGGCAATCGTCGCGGTGGTGGTATATTCGCGGCAATAGCGATTGCCATCGACAGCGACATTTTTAGTGGGTACCACGGTATAGCTGGCGCCGGTTTTTTGATTTTGCCAATAAGCAGGTTGTCCAACGGGTTGAGTTTCTAAGGCATTACCCATCCGTGCTTTATCGGATTGATCCATGGATTTTCCAATGGAGCCGCCTAAGTAAGCACCCAATAAAGTACCGGCACCAATCGCAACTAATTGGCCATTACCCCCGCCAAAGCGGCTGCCTACTAATCCGCCAAGCACACCCCCTGAAACGGTGCCGACATCTTGGTTATTCATATTGCTGCAGCTTATTAAATGGCTACTTAATGCTGCTAAAAGAAATAAGCTTAAAAGTTTCTTCATAAATTTTATGACTCCGCATAGAATGGATAGCGTAAAAACAAAGATATTTTATACTGAATAGCGTAGCGCTGACTAGCTGCAAGCTTAAAACTAGCCCAAATGGGTGGAGGAGTAATGAAAAGCCCTAATCCGTATCTTGATTTAATGATTGGTGAGTATCGTTTTACGGCAAATAAAAAAACGTTAGATTTGCAATATATTTATAATTTACTATGCTTGCCTTCTCGTTATTCTACCGGTGTTCCTCCAGAGCGCTTTGCTGTCCTCATAGAAAATTCTGAATGTTTTGGCGTATTTTATCAAGGAAAACAAATCGGTTTTGCGCGGGCTATTACGGATTATTCTGAATTTGCTTCTTTATGGGATTTTTTTATTGATGAAGATCATCGTCATAAAGGATTAGGAAAAACATTGATGAAATATATTTTAGATCATCCTCGGTTAAAAGGGGTATTTCGCTGGTTTTTAATGACAGAAGATGCGCATGGGTTGTACCATAAATTCGGATTTAAATCAGAAGCTTATAATCCATATGTGATGATGAAAGTCGCAGATAATTAATCTTTTGAAAGAAAATGCAATAAAGTTCTCGCCTTTTTAAATGATAATGATTATCATTATCAAAAAAGAGCCTCGTTCATGATAGAGCATATCACTTCTTTCCTTTCTTTTTGTGCAGCCATTTCGACCAGCGCCTTAAGTGTTGCGGGTTCATTCGCCGTATTACCTATTTGGGGGGTTGCTGTTTTAATGTTGGTTTTTTCTGGGCCGTTTGAATATAAAGTGTTTCAAAAAAATATAGGGAAGGCGCTCAAAAATCTTTTTATTGAAGGACCTCGCAAACAAATTGAAGCACATATTAGAGAAAAAACGAACAATCATGCACCCTTATCTCAGGATTATCAAACAGAAATTCGCCGTAAACTCTTTTTCACTGTATTAGCTGGTATTGCCTGTTTTGGGGCAGGGATATGGGTAGGCCTAGGGGCAACGGTTACACTTCCTCTGCTATTTACTACGCTAGGAGTGGGATTTTTAGCGACGGGTTATTTTATTTTACCCTTGGCGATCTTCACAGGAATTGGCACTTTTTTAACGTTCTATAATACGTTAGCTAGAAAAATTATTGCAAAGGATGGATTTTCTAAATGGGTAATAAGAGTGAGAGAGGGTTGGAATGGGACAAAGTCTAATTTGAAGCGTTTTGGCATGATCGTAGGTGGTTTTTTAATGATGGGACTTGCGGCTTTTGTTACCGTTTCAAGTGCAGAAACAGCATTAGAATTTGCGAAAAAAGGACTTTCTCATCTTTTTCTAGCTCCTGAAAGCAGTGGATGGTTGACACCCTTGGTGACGGCGATGACGGCTTTTTTAATGATGACGACAGCTGTATATACCTTTGTGAATAGTTTAAAGACGGTAGAGTTGTGTGTTAACAATGAATATGAAAAGGAAGAAGAAAATCCGTGCTGGTGGAAGAAAATTTATAATCGAGTTATAAAACCAGTGGGTTTTGTTGTTCATGTGGTGAGTATGGGGGTGATGGGCGATAGGATAGAGAATCTGCCGTCTTGGATTACGGCGGTTATTAATACGGTTAATGAGGCGTTGGTGGATTTTGGGCAGTTGGTTGGAATAAAAAGGAAAGACAAAGAGAAGAGAGCTGTTTTGGTGGTTGAGAGTCCTAAAAAAACCTCAGAAGTTTTGCCTTCGCAAAGTGTGCCTGTTAATTGTGTAAATCGTAATCCGAGTGTAGTGCATTTTTCTTTGCCATCATCAGGAAGCTCATCTGTCGTTGATTCATCGCTAGCAGTATCATTACCAGCGTCAGGTACTCTTTTTTCGCCCCCTCCTCGACAGGGGCAACCTTCATCGGTAACATCATCGCCAAGTTTGGTGGATTACGATGCAAAAAACGCATCTAATCCACCCTACCATTCTTTTTCGCCAATTCTTTCAGGGGGGCAACCGTCGCCGAGGGGGAGTTAAATAAATTGCGTATGCAAAAAAGAAGATTTTTTTAGCCAGGTTGCATCAGGATAATAAGCAATGATCAATGTATTATTTTTAATTGTTTCGATTAATGGCTTAATTAACTTGTCGCTGACGGCAAGACAGCCCCAGCTTCGGCCTAACATACCATAGGTTTTAACCACGTCGGGGTTGGCGTAGGTTGCGCCATGTACAACGACACTGCGTCGGTAAGCATTATCATTGATACCCGGCTCTAATCCGATCATTCGTAATGAATACCCTTCTTGGCCGGTATAGGCTTCCGCGGTGGTGACAAAAACGCCTAAGCTTGATTTCAAGCTGTTAGAACGATTAGAAAAAGACGTGGCATTTAATTCGCCGCTATTTTTTCCATGCGTTACCCAGGTATTAAATAACACTTTAGCTTGTTTTAAGTCAATCACCCATAATCGACGTTCGCTTGAAGGTTTAGAATAATCGACAATTGTCAGCAATTGTTTATTATCGAATCCTTTTTGGTGTGCATTGAGAAAAGCAATTAAGCCAAGTTTTAACACTTCTGGATTGAGATTATCTGCTTGAGCATTGATCAGCTTTACTTCTTGGGCTAACCAATCTTTTGTTTTTAAAGTGGAAAGCGTAGAAGAAGCAGAGGTCAGAGAAGAAAAAGGACCCCAACCGGTGATGCTTAAAAAGATAACGATAAAAACCAACAACCGCATTTTCTTATCCCGCGAAAATGTAAGTGAACCACACTGTACTTTAGATAAACTAGAAATTACAGACTAAGACAAGCAATTATTAAATGATTCATCCTGTAAGTCAACTTTTTCTGTTAATTCTTCCTCTAACCTTCCATTTTTAATTGTTCCCAATAGTTTTCAAATAAGCTAGAGGCTTGTTTTCCAATATCTTTTTGAACTTCGCCTTTTAGAAGTAATTGATGAGGAGGGTAAAGAATATCATTATTTTTAATTGCAGAAGGCATTAAATTTAGCGCAGCTAAATTAGCGGTTGAGTAATTGATGCTCATGCTTACGATTTTTGCAATGTCAGGCCGTAACATAAAATTGAGGAATTTATAGGCATTTTCTAAATGAGGTGCTTGTTTAACAATAGCAAAATTATCAATCCAAATTTCAAAACCTTCTTTAGGATAAACAAAGGCTAAATTCGGATTTTCTAAGCTTGCTTTAAAAAGATCCCCATTCCATGCCATTCCAATATACGCATCTTCATCAATCAAAATAGAAATAACGGCATCTGTATTAAATAATCTGACATTGGAAATTAATTCTTTTAATTTTAAATAAGCTTCTTTAATATGAGCAGGATTACTATCATTGACGGAATAACCTAACATCCGCAATGCCATCGAAAAAACTTCACGCGCATCATCAAGCAGCATTAATTGATTCACATAATTTTTATCTAAAAAAGTAGACCAATGATTCACTTGGCTTAACTTTTCAGCAGAAAAATAATTTTTATTGATAAAAATTCCAGTGACTCCCCAAATATAGGGAATGCTATATTGGCTGTGGGGATCATAGCTAAGATTAGTAAAGAAAGGGTCAAGATGGACAAAATTAGGCAGCTTTGTTTTGTCAAGTTTTTCTAGCATTCCTTCTTGACGCATGCGATCAATGTAGTAGCTTGATGGTTCAATCACATCGTAACCGATATGTTTATTGGTTCGAAGTTTTGCATACATCGCTTCATTGCTATCAAAGGCTGTGTAATTTACTTTTATTCCTGTTTCAGTTTGGAACTGTTTGATAACGCTATGGGGAATTTCTTGGGACCAGGTGTAAACATTGACCACATTGTCATTAGCAAATGAAAAAAAGGGAAAAAGTCCTATTAGCATCAAAATGCACGATAGAAAAAACCTCATGATTTTAACTTTAGCCTCCGATTTTCAATCGTTCCCAATATTTTTCGTATAAGGCAAGTGCCTCGTCTCCAATATCCGTTTGGAATATACCACGACGCAGAATCGCAGGAGATGGATAAATGATTGGATCATGTTTGACCGCAGCAGGCAATAGCCTTTGTGCGGCTTTATTCGCTGTTGGGAAACTGGTATCCATTTCGATGGCTGCTGCAATATCGGGGCGCAGCATAAAATTTAAAAATTTATATGCATTTTCTAAATGAGGCGCATCTTTGGGGATGGCAAAATTATCTACCCAAATCACAAAACCATCTTTGGGATAAATAAATGTTAATTTAGAATTTTCTTTTCTTGCTTTAAATGTATCCCCATTCCAAGCCATACCTAAAGTAATATCTTCATCAATCAATAATGAAATAACGGAGTTATTAAATAATTTAACATTCGGTAATAATTGCCTGAGCTTTGAATAAGCTTCTTTAATATGCTCAGGGTTGGTATCGTTAGCGGAATAGCCCAATGTGAGTAAAGCAATAGAAAATACTTCTCGCGAATCGTCTAATAATAATACCTTATCTGCATATTTAGGATCCCATAAATCTGACCAGCGATTGATAGTGGATGTTTTAATTTCTTCTTTATTGGCCACAATACCGGTAATGCCCCAAATAAAAGGCATGCTGTATTGACTAAGAGGATCATAGGCTTTATTTAATAAATCCGGATTAAGATTTTTAAAAAGCGGCAATTTACTTTTATCTAATTTTTCCAGCATATGCTGTCGGCGCATACGGTCAATGTAATAGCTAGAAGGTTCAATAATGTCATAGCCAGGGTTTTTCCCCGCACTTAATTTGGCATACATCACTTCATTACTATCGTATGTCGAAAAATTAACTTTTATTCCTGTTTCTTTTTCAAATTGACGAATCGCAAACTCAGGAATGACGCCTGACCAAGTATAAACATTTAATATTTTTTCTGCGAAAGCACGAGGCGTTATGAACAACAAAAAAAAGCTGAGGATTGCTGTTAAAAAAGCAGGATAAAAGCGGTCATTCATGGTTTTTTCCTAAGTGATAATTGAGAAAGAATCACTAAAAATAATGTTAAACCAAACGTAACCGTACAGAGAGCATTAATTTCTGGTTTTACGCCTAACCTTACCATCGAGTAAATTTTTAATGGCAAAATTTCAAAATCAGGTCCTGCGACAAAATAACTGATAATGACATCATCAATGGATAAGGTAAAACTCAGTAACCATCCTGCAAATAAAGCGGGCCATAATAAAGGTAAAATCACTTGCTTTAAGATCACTGAATCTTTTGCTCCCAAATCTTTAGCGGCTTCGAAAATATATTTATCAAAACTTGCGATGCGGCTATAGACAGTCAGGGCGACAAAAGGAATACAGAATGTAATATGTGCAAACAATAAACTCCAAAATCCTAAAGGTAGGCTAATCAAGCTAAATAAAATCAATAAAGCAATACCCATGACAATGTCAGGGGATAAAATTAAAATAAAAATCAGCCCGTTTAATAATCTTTGTCCGAAAAATTGATAACGATATAAGCTAATTGCAGTTAAGCCGCCAATACACATGGCAATCGTTGCAGCTGAAATACCGAGAACCAGCGAATGAAATACCGCTACCCATAAATCGGTATCAGTAAATAATTCATGGTACCAGCGTAAAGAAGCTCCGCGCCACAATAAAGAATATTGCGCATTATTAAACGAATAAATAATAAGAATAATAATTGGTACATAAAAAAATAAATAAATTGCACTGAGGTAGGAGTAGACAGATAAGCGTTTCATAGTAACCCCTGATGGTTTTTGCCCCGCATATTACGCCAATAAATTAATAATAAAATAAGTAGCAATAAGGTAAAAACAACACTGATCGCCGAGCCCAACGGCCAATTTTGTGCGACTAAAAATTGATTTTGGATTAAATTTCCTAACAAAATTGATTTGGAGCCTCCTAACAAATCAGGAATATAAAATATCGTCATGGCGGGCAGAAAGACTAAAATGCATCCAGAAAGAATGCCGGGCATAGTTAAAGGTAAAATAATTTTTCTAAAGGTGGTTATTCGATTGGCTCCTAGATCGCGCGCGGCATCGACTAAGCGATTATCCAAACGTTCAATATTGGTCAGCAAGGGTAACACCATAAAGGGGAGTAAATTATAAACTAATCCGATCATCACAGCGGTGTTGGAGAAAAGCAGGGATAAAGGCGTATCAATGATACCGAGCCAAAGTAAGATCGAATTAATCACGCCTTTTGGCTTTAAAATGGTAATCATTGAATAAGTCCGAATCAATGAACTTGTCCAAAAGGGAATAATAATTAATAAAATTAATAAACCTTTGATGCGCTCTTGTGCGCGAGCAATGGCATAGGCAAAAGGATAGCCTAATATTAAACAAATGAGTGTGCATAGCCCTGCCACATAAAACGATTGTTTGAATATTTTTAAATAAATAGCGTTTTTTAAATGGAAATAATTAACCCATGTTAAGGGTAATCGCAGTAAGTGATTATCATCATGGCTTAAGAAGCTGGTTGCTGTGACTAAGCAAAAAGGTAAAAGAGCAAAAAGAATTAGCCATACCCAAATAATACTGAGAGAAAAAAATTTAAATGTACCATCATGCTTCATAAGGCAAAATAACCTCCCACCCTGCTAGCCAAGTGGCCCATACTTGTTCACCAATGGTATATTCCAAGCGGTCATCATCTTCATCAAAGAATTCGGTAGCAGCAACAAGCGTATTACAGGATAACCGCACCATTAAATCGACTGTTGTTCCTTTATAAATTACTTCTTCCACGACGCCGGGAAACATGTCGCTGGTATCCGTGACTTCGGCTTGTCCCCAGACACGTAAATCTTCCGGTCTGACTAGCACATGAACTTTTTCTCCCACCGTAAAAGGACGAGAGGCTTTTACGGTGCGAGATTTTCCATTGATCGTGATTGTGATGTTTTTGTCTTCAAGCGCAGTGACGTTGCTATCAAAGATATTGACTTCGCCAATAAATTTCGCAACGGTCAAATTTTGTGGTTTCTCGTAGACTTGGCGGGGTGTCCCAATTTGTTCTATGCCTCCTTCATGCATCACCACCACCCGATCTGACATCGAAAGCGCTTCTTCTTGGTCGTGAGTGACGAAAATAAACGTAATTCCCAATTGCCGCTGTAATTGTTTAAGCTCAATTTGCATGGTTTTTCTTAAACGATAATCAAGGGAACTTAAAGGCTCATCTAATAATAATACTAAAGGTCGATTCACGATGGCTCTGGCAATCGCGACGCGCTGTTGTTGGCCACCACTTAATTGTTCGGGTTTGCGATTGGCATATTTTTCTAATTTAACTATTTTTAA
>Ga0206938_1239_pt1 | contig 11177 bp, 8 predicted proteins | sample Alteio_BWOrgHeat_12_FD_152918 | JGI IMG/M metagenome (GOLD analysis project Ga0206938, IMG submission 152918) | Enriched cells from forest soil in Barre Woods Harvard Forest LTER site, Petersham, Massachusetts, United States -... | ecosystem: Environmental > Terrestrial > Soil > Temperate forest > O... | reverse complement strand
CCAGCAGGTCGGCGCTCTCGATCTTCTCGAGCGCGGCTTCAAGCCTGGGCGTGGCGTCCGCGCGCGAAAGGGTAAAGGCGAGTTCCGGCGCGAGATCCGCGACGTCAACCAGGTCGATCTGAGTAGGCAAAGGCGCGACCGCCTGCTTGACCACGAATTCGACCAAAGCGCGGGTGCGTGACGGGGTCGTCAATCCGCCCGAGATGCCGACGATTTTCATTTGCTGACGCTCCGCCTCGGATCGGTAAAGGCTGCAATAGCAACGACTGTCGCCGCTTTGGCCCGGCTAATCGCGCCAAGCAGCATCCTGCCGACCAGTGTCCCGCCGAACAGTGTCGGGCCCAACAGTGTCCTGCCGAGCAATGTCACGCCGTTCAGCATCGCGCGAAGCAGTGCCGTGCCGATCACCATCATGCCGAGTAGTGCTTTGCCGAGCAGTGTCGTGCCGATCACTGTCACGCCGATCAGCATCGCACGAAGCAGTGTCGCGCCAGGCAGGGTCGCGCGAAGCAGGGTCGCGCGAAGCAGGGTCGCGCCGAGAAACCTCTGATGGTGGTCGTTGGCGAAATCATCGGAGGGCGCCAGCCGGCTGAAGGCAAGAAGCGCGATATTGAGATCCTCCAAACCGTCGGGCAATGTTTGGAGTGGATTAACCATAAGCTGATACTGCTCTGCTGTTTTGTGCACGCGCGCCATCCATTACTCAAATTAGACGATTGATTTACTCGATTGATATGCGCGTGTCAATAACGGACTCATTTTTCGAGGTTGCTCGCCGGAGATAAATCAAATAGTTCAATCGAATCTCTAGATTTGTTATGAATCGCGCTTTCGGATTCTCTTGTCCGGCGAACTGAGGGTATAGATAGGAGAGGTTTCGGCACCGCGAGGCTCACGGCGAAGCGAGGGCGGCGCGTTCTGAACACCAACGAAGGTTCAAACATATCAAACGAACCAAAGGCGAAAGCTTTTGGCCGCGATACATTAGTCGAGCGAATATCGTGAAGAATTTCACCCTCATTCGGGACGGCGTAGGAAACGGGATCCGAATAGGTAGGCCGAGGACACGAGGAAGGCGAGGGATGGCAGGCTGACGGTGTGGTTGGGGAGAATCCCGGACTCGAGCCGAACTGACAAGGCCGATCCCAGGGGCGGGATTTCCGCGGAGCGGGGTGAAGGCAGGCATGAGCGTGGAATTTATCGGGATGATCGGCACGCAGCCCGCATCAGAGATTCATCCGCCGCGCGGAGCGGCGATCGACGTCGATTACGTGCGGCGGTTTTCACAAGCGCACGAGCGGGCGGGTTTCGATCGAATTATAATCGGCTACTTTTCGAATGGCGCGGACGGGTTCATCGTTGCCTCGTACGCGGCGTTTGTAACGCAGAGGCTCGGGCTGATGCTGGCGCATCGGCCGGGCTTCGTCGCACCGACGCTAGCGGCGCGCAAGCTCGCGACACTCGATCACTTCAGCGGAGGCCGGCTGGCAGTTCACATTATCTCGGGCGGCGATGACACCGATCAAAACAAGGACGGCGATTTCCTCGCGCACGACGAGCGCTACGCGCGGACCGACGAGTACGTCGAGGTCCTGCGGCGAATATGGACGGCGGACAAGCCGGTGGACCATCAGGGCCGGTACTATGCTTTTCGACGAGCGTTCTCGGATGTGAAGCCGGTGCAGAAGCCGTACCCACCTATTTATTTTGGCGGATCGTCGGACGCCGCGATCGCAATCGCAGGCAAGCACGCCGACGTCTATGCGTTGTGGGGAGAGCCCCCGGGCGGAAGCGGCCAAGACGATTGCGCGCGTGCGTGCCGCGGCGACGTTGCATGGGAGGGGCGTGCGGTTCAGCTTATCGATGCGCCCGATCCTGGCACCGTCGGAAGACGAGGCATGGCCGCGAGCGCGGAGAATTATTGAGACTGTCAGAGAAACTGGCGGGCATGCGATGCTAGGAGCGCCGAGTAAAACGCCGCAAAATGTCGGCTCGCAAAGATTGCTCGCGGCGGCGGCGAAAGGTGAAGTGCTCGATCAGCGGTTGTGGACGGCGGTCGCGGCGGCAACCGGCGCGCGGGGGAATACAACGGCGCTGGTAGGAACTCCGGCGCAGGTTGCGGAGTCGTTGATCGCCTACTACGAACTGGGAGTGACGACTTTCCTGATTCGCGGCTTCGACCCGCTTGAAGATGCGATCGATTATGGCCGAGAATTGATCCCGATCGTGCGCGAGGAGATCGGGCGGCGTGAGGAAGCGAGCAGCATCGCATCGCGCAGTATCGCGGGCTAGCGGAAACCTTCGAGGGTGGGCTCTCAAGCCAACCCAACGCAAATCGAAACGGCGCGGAGACGAATGAACAAGCGCATCTACTTTAACGCATTCCACATGAACTGCGTGGTCCATCAATCGCCCGGGCTATGGGTGCGCCCGGAAGATAAGATGGAACAATATAACGACCTGGAGACCTGGGTGCAGTTAGCCAAGCTGCTCGAGCGTGGACGGTTCGATGCGCTATTTCTGGCCGACGTGGTCGGGGTGTACGACGTCTATCGCAATAACCGTGTGGCAGCGCTTACCCAGGCGGCGCAGGTACCGGTGAATGATCCGGCGATACTGATTCCCGCGATGGCCTATGCGACCAAGCATCTAGGGTTCGCCTTCACCAGCTCGACCTTGCAGGTTCATCCGTTTACTTTTGCGCGGACAGTTTCCACGCTCGACCATCTGACCAAGGGCCGCATAGCCTGGAATATAGTTACTTCGTACCTGGAGAGTGGCGCGCGGAGCCTGGGTCAGCCAGGTTTGTTGCCGCACGATGAGCGCTACGACGTGGCCGAGGACTATGTCAACGTATGCTACAAGTTGTGGGAAGGGAGCTGGGAAGACGATGCGGTAGTGAAAGATCGCGAACTCGGCATCTATGCGGACCCGGCGAAGGTCTGGGACATTCATCACGACGGCAAGTACTTCAGCAGTCATGGGTGTCATCTATCGGAGCCCTCGCCGCAGCGGACGCCAGTGTTGTATCAGGCAGGCGGTTCGCCGCGTGGCCGTGAATTTGCGGCACGTCACGCCGAGTGCGTCTTTGTAGGGGGCTCGAATCCGGCGAAGGTGGGCGAAGTTATACGGGATACGAGAGAACAAGCGCGCCAGTTTGGCCGCGATCCGTCAGAGATTCTCTTCTTCCTTTACGCGAAGGTACTAACTGCCGACACCGAGGCCGCCTTGCAGCGCAAATACAATGATTATCTTGAAAATGTCAGTTATGAAGGCGCGATGGCATTGCTAAGCGGTTGGGCCGGGATCGACTTTAGCAAGTATGACCTGGACAAGCCGGTCGAATACGTCGAAACCAACGCGGTGCGATCGCTGATGCAGTCGTTTATCCGCACGGATGAGTCGAAACGCGCGTGGACGGTACGCGACTTGATGAAGCGAGTAGGCCTCGGTGGTGGTGGTCCGCTCGTGATGGGTACGCCGGAGCAATTAGCAGATACCTTTCAGAATTGGATAAACGCCGGTGTTGACGGATTCAACCTGGCCTACATGGTTACGCCGGGATCGTTCGTCGAGTTCATTGATGGGGTAGTGCCGATTTTGCAGAAGCGTGGCCTGATGCAAACCGAGTACCAGGAAGGTACCTTGCGCGAGAAATTACTGGGGCCGGGGCGTGCGCGGCTGCAAGCGCCTCATCCGGCAGCCCAGTATCGCGTTGGTATAGCGCGCGAAAGGGTCAATAACCCGTAGTAACCTCGACTAAAATACCGTCGGGATCGCGGACATAAACCGAGCCGGCCTTAGTCGAGCCGTGCAGCGAGTGCTCGACGCCGCGATCTTTCAAGCGGGCAACCAGCGCGCCAAACCGCTCCGGCTGCGTGCGCAGCGCCACATGATGCATGCTGCCGACGCCGCGCACGGTGCGCGAAGGTCCGTGTTCCGGAAAATCGAAAAATGCGAGTTGGTTGCCGCCACCCATGTCGAGGAAGATGTGGGTCGAAGTTGGCTCGTCGCGATTCCGCACGATGCGCGTCAGACGCATCCCAATTATCGTCGTATAGAACTCGATGGTCGCTTCGAGGTTCGAGCAAATGAGCGCGAGGTGATCGACCCCGCCGGTCTGCACCGGTGGCAGCGTCGCGGAGGGTTCCACCAAGTATCGCGCCGACAATTCTTCGCGTCGCTTCTGGTAGAAATCGGAGTCTTTCATGGACCGCCTCCATTTTCAGTGCAGGGTCCCCGTCTCTGAACTTTCAGACTTTAGCTAGACGGAGTAAGAAGTACCAGAGGCCTGATCTTAGCTATCTTACGCTGGATCGAGCGTACAAGAACCGCGTCGCGTTTGCGGGCCCGTAACGCGAGAGCAAGCCGCTACTGGCGCGTCTGCGTTATCTGGTTAATCCTGCGGACTGGTGCAGGCGGCAACGCGCTTGCCTTCGAGTGTTACGGTCTGATCGATCGGATAGCCCATCAACATTCCGCGCAATTCGACGGCACCGGTATAGTGATCGGCACTGCTGAAGGTAATCGAACCTTCGCTGGTAATTGCGGACGGGCTTTTGCAAGCGAGCCGCCACTTAAGTGAGGTGCTGGTGCGTTTTGAATATTCGCTTTTGCAAGATTTATCGAGCGGTGTGGGGGAATAGGCGAAATTAGTCCACGGGTCGGAACCTTCGAAGACGCAATGCCAATCAACTGTGGGATTCGCATGCGGAGCGTACGGGGAGTAAGTAGTTTTCCACAACCCGGGCAGTGCTTTGAATTCGTCGTCAGCATCGGCCGATTGCGAAAACGCTAGAGCGATTGCCAAGACCAGCAGAACCCCTATCGTCTTAAATTCCGAACGTGACGAACTCTTACAGCAACCCATTACCTATCACCTGTGCAATTACGTGCGAATTTAATTAAAGAGCGGAGCGGCAATTGCTGCCGCTCCGCTGTTACGAACAGTCAGGATTCGTGGCTAGATCTTTACCACATCGATCAGTAGTTCAACTAGATCGGGCTGTGATGGAAGTTAAACATATCCATCAGGTCGCCGATTGCCGGGCTGTTGAGTGGCACATACGGATTGCTCTTTGAAGTGACTGGGTTCTTCAGATTATCGCGGCTACGCTTGGAGATGGTCTCGCCGAGATTCCAGTTGGCTTCGACAAACTTATCGAAGGAGACGTGGTCGTAGTAAGTGTGGACCACACGACCGCCCTGCGAATAGGGCGACACTACCAACAGCGGAATCCGGGTGCCGTCGCCGAAAAAATCGATGGTCTGAACATAACCGGAATCCCAGTACCCGCCGCCTTCGTCGAAGGTGATCATGACTGCGGTATCCTTCCATACCTGGGGATTAGCCTGAGCCATGTCGATGATCTTCTGGCAGAAGCCTTCGAACAGGTCGAGCTTCGACGACGCCGGATGGCCGTCGAGCAAACCGTCGGGCTTTACGATAGACACTGCAGGCAGAGTGTTGCTGGTGATATCCGAGTAGAGATCATCGATGTCCTGGTTGTGAGCGCGCAAGGTCGGGTTCGTCATAATCTGCGTCGAATACAAGAATGGATCGCAGATGTTACAGAAAGTCCCGCCTTCGCCATCCTCTTTACCGCCGTCCCATCCCTCGCCGTAGTATTTCCATGAGACGTGGTGTTTGGAGAGCAAAAGTCCGATGTTGTTCTGGGTCGTAGGCGGGATTGTGAACTGAGTTGTACCGAGCGGCGCAGGCGTACCATCGCCGAGGTAACCGGGGTTGTAGTTGTTAACGAGGTAATAAGCCTTCTGTTGGCAGTCGCCGCCGAGGAATGCATGGTACGGAAGTGCGCTAAGGTAGGCCAGTATCGGCGCGATGCCCGGTTGAGTGTTGTCAGCACAATTCACATAGGATCCGCCTTTCTGTGTGACAGTGCTGCCATAGCCGTCGTTGGTGTAGTAGTTGTTGGTAGTCGGTTGAGGATTGGGGTTTTCGATCTGGCCTGCGGGCGGAGTGGCCGGGTTCCCGTGGCTGTCCGCGTAATAGATCAGGCTGCCATATCCCAGCATGATGTGATTCGCACCGGTTCCACCCATGATTGATTGGTGGAAGTTGTCGCTCAATGCGTACTGTTGCGCGAGTTGAGTGAAGTACGGAACGTCGGTGCCGTTGGCGACGTTGAAAAACTGCATCGCCGTGGAGCCTTCACCGGTAGTTTGGTTAGTAAACGGGCTCGGTTGAGCAGCACCATTGCTGCCGGCGCCGATGGTAGTCTCAACCCAAGGGAACAGATCGTTCTGGCATCCGCTGTTGTTGTTCTTGGAAGCCTTGGTCGCGTCACAGTCGAGCTGCTGCCACATCTGGAAAAAGCGATGGACAGGGCTGCTCGCATAGTCGTCGTACGAGAGGGGCGGGTCCATATCGAGTGGACCGTTGAAATTCGGGAGAAAGGAATCGACGTTGGACCCACTCACTGTGAATGGAAACCGCGTATCAACCACATCACCAGCTAACCCTGAACCGCCGTTCGCGAGCTCACTATAGTCGGCGGTCGGCAACGCCGGCTCGAACGCCTCCGCTGCCGAGGCGCTGGGGAAATGCGGAGCTGTAGGAGCTCCATCAGTGTTGATTGCAGGCAATTGAGGAAAGGCCGTGGTCTTAGTCGGGCTGGGCGAAAAGAGACCAGTGTCTGAAGCTTGCCATTGGGTGGCGAGACCAGCATTCGTGCCCAGCGCACCAGTGGTAGTGACGATGCCTTTGGAGAGCAAATTCGAGACCGATTGCCCAGCCGGCGGCGTATAAGTGGCGAAGACGTGGTCGAACGTGCGATTCTCGCCGATGATCAAAATGACGTGTTTGATTGGAGTTCTGGTGGCATTGCTGCGATCGAACGGGTCGAACAGCCGAAGTGCCGCGGGCGGAATCTGAATCGGATTGTTCAAGAGTCCGCCACCAATCAGGTTTTTCCGAAAGGAAGCATCGTTATTTGATTCCTGCGCAGCGCCGTACAGCGGCATCGCGAGTTGGGCTGACAGCATGGCTCCTGCTGCCAACGCTGAGATCCATTTTTTCCTTCTGATCCGGTGCATTATCCCTCCTCCTTAAACGCAAAAAGTGGGATTTGTCCCACGGAAGGAGGATGACGGATGCAGGTTAACGAGCGTCGGTAATGCCTTTACGGGTTAGACAAGCTTTAAATGAATTTTGAAGAACGCTTAGAGACGTTATCTTGATCTGTCTTTGATGCCCGCCAATTCGGTTGACTGGACGACAAGATTCCGCCTCCGCGCAATGCGGCCATCGGCGCACAATTCGACATCCGCCGATAGGTCCGCCGCACTCGCAGCCGCGCTCGCTACTACTTCGTATGGCCGCATCATTTCGTTGTCCTCGTGCTCGAGGAGATGACAGTGCCAGACGTAGCGGCCGGTATAACCCTCGAAGCGTATGATGATGCGAGTCACAGCGTCGGGATCGGTCCGCACGGTATCCTTCCAGCCAGCTTCGTTGGCAGCCGGGGGCACCGCGGGTCCGGTGTACCGCAGGCTCTTATCAAGGTTGTAAGTGAAGCGGTCGAACGGCCGTCGGTCGAGAATCTGGAATCGCACCAGGTGAAGATGGATCGGATGGGTGTCGCCGGTCGCATTGACCAACTCCCAGATCTCAACGGTATCGATAACGGGCTTCTCGCTGACAGGTTCATGAAAGCGCTTGCCGTCCAGTAGCATGACCATCGAATTGCCGGCCGAATCGTCGGACTCCACGAGTGCTAACGTGCGGGTTTTAACGGCATCGGCTTGAGCGGTCCGCATGATCGGGTTCAGCCGGATGGGTAAAGCACTCAAGTCCTTGGCGCTGTTCGGCCGCACTCGGAACTGAAGGATTTCGTTGGCGAGATTCATCAACTCGATGGTCTGACCTGCGCGGCCACCGAAATCGATCACGAGATCGGCGCGCTCCGCGGGGGAGATTGTCAGGCGACGGAGTTCCACCGGCGCCGGCAACAATCCAAGGTCGGTACCTATTTGATAGAAGGGCTGTCGGTTCGAAAGAGATAGATCAAAGAAGCGAAAATTGGCGGCGTTAAGCACTCGAAAACGATATTTGCTAGGCTCGACCTCGAGGTAAGGAAAAATTTTCCCGTTGATTACGATGGCATTACCATTGAGCTCCGGAACCCATGGCGAGGCCGGAACTCCCGACGACGGATATTTAAGCTGCCCGGATTGGTCGAGCGTTCGATCGTAAATGATCAGCGGTATTTCGTACTCGCCGCTCGGTAAATCAAGCGCCGCTTCGATAGCGTCGCGGATGACGAAGGCACCGAGTAGACCGGCAAAAATGTTGAGCCGGGTGATGCCCATCGCATGGTCGTGATACCAGAGCATCGCTGACGCCTGCTGGCTAGGATAGTAGGTGACGGCAGATTGACCACTTACGAACCAATCTTCGGGATAACCATCGCTTTGTGGCGGCGCTTTGGCGCCGTGCACGTGAACGACAGTACGAACTTCGGGCACGTCGGCACCGGCTCCGTGTAAACGATGGTCGATGGGTAGGAAGTGATGCTGTGGCAGTCGATTGATCCATTCAACCAACAGAGCTCCACCGCTACTTGTCTCGATGGTGGGACCCGGAACCCTACCGTCGTATCCCCATTGTCGCGTCGGCTTTACATCACGATGCAGCCTGGCCTCGAATTGCCGCATCTCGACGCGGTAATAGGGCAATAGTCGCGCGTGATTTGAAGGATCGGGGCGGAGGCCGACCGGTTTAGCTATGCCAGGAATCGGCAGCCGGTCCACGAAGCGCGTTAGTAGATTGGGATTGAGAGTAAGCGCAGGCGGCTCAGGCTCGGGCGATATCAGATTGAAGCCCGTACCGATAACTGCCGTCGCCAGAAAGCCGAACCTTTCGAGAAACTCGCGCCGAGTCAGCCGCATCCGGATCAGACTTACCTATGCATCGGATTAACATAAGCCGAATCCGTTACGTACAAGTTAAGTTTTAATTAATGCGACGCGCGTTACGGGAACTGAACCACTTCTCCGATCACGTAGAGGGGTTTTGCGCCGGCGTGCTCTTTGCAGCCACTGTTGCCGGACTCAATCTCTCGCTCACCCGATGCACCAGAACATAAAAGACAGGTACGAAGGGTATTGCCAGTAGCGTCGAGGCGATCATACCGCCAAATACCACCGTGCCCAGCGATTGCTGACTCGCAGCGCCAGCTCCGTCGGCGGTTACCAGCGGAACAACGCCGAGGATGAAGGCGATCGAGGTCATGAGGATCGGTCGAAAGCGCCGTCGCGCCGCCTCGACCGCCGCGTCTGCCGTGGACATCCCTCCAGCCCGGAGTTCGCGCGCGTACTCAACTATGAGGATCGCATTCTTTGCGGCCAGCGCAATCATCAACACCAGTCCGATCTGGGTGTACAGGTCGTTCGGCAGCCTACGAATGACCAATGCGACGACGATCCCTACTAGCGCCATTGGCACCACCAGAATAACGACCGCAGGATCGGTCCAGCTTTCGTATTGCGCCGCGAGGACTAGGAAGACGAGCGTAATCGACAGTGCGAAGATCAGATACGCCTGATTACCGATCAATTTCTCCTGATACGAAAGACCACTCCATTCATAGTCCATTCCATGTGGCAATACTTCCGATCCTATACCCTGCATTATATTGAGCGACTGGCCTGAACTGTAGTGCGGCGTTGCGATGCCGGTGATCGTCGCGGCTGGGTAAAGGTTGTAACGCGTCACCAATTCCGATCCTAACGCGGGATGGACACTGACTATTGCGCCTAGCGGCACCATCTGACCGTCGCGATTGGCGACGTAGAGTTGAGGAATATCCTTCGCCTGGTTTCGATAGTTGGTATCTGCTTGTACGCGGACCTGAAAACTCTGGTTGAACTTGTTAAAAAGGTTCACATAGCTGGAGCCCATATAGGTCTGCAAAGTATTAAAGATGTCGTTGAGCGTCACACCTAGCGACCTCGCCTTTGTGCGATCGATATCGACAAACGCTTGCGGGCTACTATCGCTGAACGTGGTGAACCCAATACGAAGAAAGCCGGTCTTTTCGTGCGCCTGGGCTAGGATAAGCTTCACCGCTTTCTGTAATTCTCCGAGACCGGGGCTGCTGCGATCTTCGACCATCATCTGAAAGCCGAAAGCATTACCCAGCCCGGGAATCGGTGTCGGCGGCAATACATTGAATTGCCCTTCCGGCACCATTCGGAATTTCCCCTGAAGCTCCGCCAGTGCACTGGGTAGCGTGAAGCCAGGCGGGCGTTTGCCCCAGTCTTGAAACATCACGAACGTGGTGATGACGTTGGACATCTTGGCCGAGTCCATCGCCGAATAGCCGCCGATGGTCACCCACCCTTTGAGCCCGGCCACCTGCTTGAGGACGCCGTCGATGTCGGCGGCCAAATGACGCACGCGCGGCTGCGACGAGCCGGAAGGTAGCTGCGCGATAACGATACAATAGCCCTGATCTTCGAGAGGCATGAGCGCTGTGGGGTAAACCGCAAATGCGGCAGCACCCAGGCCGACTACGACGAAGAAGACGATGGCCATTCGCCCCGGCCGCGCCGCCATCCATCGAACCATCGCGATGTAGTGGTCCTCCACTACCTGGTAGCCTCGATTGAATCCGGCGAAAAACCAGTTGAGCTTTTTGTCCTTGGGTATTGCTCGCAGATACAGCGCGCATTGCGTTGGCTTCAGCGTGAGCGCGTTGAGTGCACTGATGATCGCGGTGGATGCGATAACCAGTGCGAACTGGCGAAACATCTGTCCCGTGATTCCTGGGAGGAACGATGCGGGCAGGAAGACCGAAGTCAAAACCAGGGTGATGCCGAGCACGGGACCTGTCAACTCGCTCATCGCTTGTATGGCGGCGTCCTTTGGCGTCAACCCCTGTTCAATGTAGTGAGATGCATTTTCAACGATCACTATTGCGTCATCGACGACGATGCCGATCGCAAGGATAAGCGCGAACAGCGTCATCAGGTTGATCGTGAAACCGAGGAGCGCAATCGCGGCAAACGCTCCTATGATCGTGACGGGCACCGTAGTCGCTGGCACCAGCATCGCTCGAAAATTCTGCAGGAACAGGATGATTACGATCAGGACCAGGATTCCCGCTTCGATCAAGGTCATGTACACCGCATTAATCGACTGATTAATGAAGAGC
>Ga0206938_1234_pt2 | contig 11199 bp, 4 predicted proteins | sample Alteio_BWOrgHeat_12_FD_152918 | JGI IMG/M metagenome (GOLD analysis project Ga0206938, IMG submission 152918) | Enriched cells from forest soil in Barre Woods Harvard Forest LTER site, Petersham, Massachusetts, United States -... | ecosystem: Environmental > Terrestrial > Soil > Temperate forest > O... | reverse complement strand
GCCAGAAGATGCCGGCACATATGACCGCCGCACCTGGAAAATTATAGCACATGGAGGCAATGGGTATAACTATTATATGGCCCATGGCGGCTCTAATTTTGGTTATATCAATAATGATGAGGATGCAGCGTCATATGACTATGGTGCTGCCATCGGGCAGGCCGGAGATTTAAGGCCGATATATTACACCTTTAAACGGGCAGCCTGGTTTGCCCGCAGTTTTCAGGAAATTCTTGAAAATAGCGTGGATGCAACTGCAACCTATAGTAAAATAACAACAGATACCGCCTTAAAGATAAGTGCCCGCACAAGCGCCGTTGGCGATATTGTATTTCTGGATAACCCTGGGTTAAAGCCGGTGAGTGCCAAATTTGCTGATAGCTGCGTCCCTTTAACCGTAAAGCCAGGCGAAATATATCCGCTCGTGCACAACTTTAAAATAACCCCTGAAATAACACTCGATTGGGCCTATTCCCGGATTTTTGCTGTAGTTAAACAGCAAAATACGACGACCATCATAGTGGATTGTGAAAAAGGTTCTGATATTTCCGTACATTTTAACGTTAAGGCAGGTCAGGTTACTTCAAAATCACCTGCCATCAAAGTAACTAATGGTGAAATTGATATTGATGCAAGCATGCCCGACGCTGATAAGCCGCTGGAGTATTCTTTTATTGTGGGATCACAAACTATCCGCGTTTTAGCGATGAACAGGCAGTGGACCGATAAAACCTGGATTGCCGGGGTAGCAGGTGAAAATTATATCGTAAGTGGCGCCGATTACGTGGGCGATATCTCAATTAAAGATCAGTCCATTAAAATAGCAACAGAAAAGCCATTTTCAGGAAATGCTGATAATTCAGTTTGGCTCTATTCTGATAAAAAAGCAGTGCTTTTGGACAAAGGGAATACCCTAAAAATTAAGCAGCCGGAAAAACTTGTTTTAAATAAATTGGAACAAAAAACGGCAGACGCTCCGGCTTTGCCCGGTTTTAAAGCGACCAATTGGTTGCATAGTAAAAACCCTCTGCAAATGGGTGCCGATGGCGATTTAACCGCTGATGCCTGGTACAGGGCAAATGTTTCCGTACCTGCTTCGGGGAAATATACCATCCAGGTAAAGGGCGGTGGCAGAGGGCAGGCTTATGTAGATGGCAAGCCCGCAGCAAAATGGAAACTCGATGACGGGGAAGTATCACTTAACCTAAACAAAGGTCATCACACCCTGTCTATTTTTACTGCTCATGACGGACGGGATAAATTGGCTGCTTATATGGGATCAATTACCAATGTGGATAGTAAAGGTATTTTTGGCAGTGCATTGATAACAATGGGAGGCCCTTTTATCAGCCAGTTAAATAATTGGTATTTTACCAAAGCTAACCGCCTTGAAGATGTTAAACAGGGGCCACCGAAGTTTGACACCACGCTTTATAAAAAGTATAAGATAGGGGATGATGCCTTCAATCAAAAAGAGGGATTTGGCTGGTTTGAAACCATCATCGATAAGTTGCCTGTGGGCACTTCAAAATTGGTGTTATCATTTAAAAGTGTTGACGAAAATGCCACCGTGTTTATCAATAACAAAAAAGTATTTCATCATGATGGCTGGAATGAGCCCTTTGAGGTTACGGTTGCCGATCCTGAAGTTTTAAAGGGGCCAATAACACTTAGCCTGTTTATCGAAAATTATTCAAACGAAGGTGGCATCGACCAGCCGGTAAGGATAAATACAATTGGAAACGCATCAGCTATCGCCAACTGGGTGATGAAAGGCGGGCCAGGTGATTTGAACGAATCAAAAGGCTGGCATTTTATTTCGGGAAATAGCAATTCAAGTATTGGCCCATGTTTTTATCGCACGAAATTCTCTATTCCTTTTGATAAGGGGCAAACGGTTATCTGGCGGGTTAATCCAAAAGGGATGGGCCACGGCTCGGTATGGGTTAACGGGCATAATTTAGGCCGGTATCCCGAAAAGATAGACGCTCCGGGTTTATATATTCCTGAATGCTGGCTGAAGAATGGCTTAAATGACCTCCTGATATTTGATGAAGATGGGAACCAACCGGCAGATGTTGAGGTTACTACCGAACCGGTAGCCGGGCGAATAAAAGATAATTTACAAACGACTATCAGGTAACAACAAAAAAATATGGCAATAACCTCCGAAAGATTTACTGCGCTCGACGTTTTCCGCGGGATGACGATCTGTTTCATGATCATCGTAAACGCACCCGGCTCGGGGGCTGATGTATGGACTCCTTTGGATCATGCTCCCTGGTTTGGTTTTACCCCGACTGACCTTGTGTTTCCATCCTTTTTATTTGCCGTCGGCAATGCGCTAAGTTTCTCAAAAAATAAATTTGAAACAGATGCGGCGTTCATTGGCAAGATATTGAAACGTACGGTTATCATATTTTTACTGGGATATTTGATGTACTGGTTCCCATTTTTTCACCGGGCTAATGGTGGCTGGGCATTTAATCCATTAGTGCACACCCGCATTATGGGGGTGTTGCAGCGCATAGCCCTTTGTTATTTCTTTGGGGCTTTAATTGTGCATTATTGTTCGAAAAAGGTGGCTATAATAATCTCTGTTTTACTTCTTGTAGGATATTGGGCCTTTTTGCTTTTGTTTGGCGAGCCGGGCAAAGAGTTTACTATGTTGGGCAACGCAGGCACACGCCTGGATATTTTGATAATGGGGAATGCCCATTTGTATCACGATAAAGGCGGCCCTATTGCTTTTGATCCCGAAGGACTGTTAAGCACTATGACAGGCATCGTAAATGTAATAGGCGGCTTTTTAGCCGGGGCCTTTATTCAAAAGAAAGGCAAAAACTACGAGTCGGTAGCCAAACTTTTTGTTTACGGCGGTTTGCTTATTGCCGCAGCTTTATTTATAGGTCAGTTTTTCCCAATTGCCAAAAAACTGTGGACAAGTTCGTTCGTACTACTCACAGTCGGTATTGATCTTTCCATATTGGGCTTACTGGTTTACCTCATCGAAATAGAAAATGTAAAACGGGGCACTAAGTTCTTCCTCGTTTTCGGCAGAAATCCGCTGGCCATTTACCTGCTCTCCGAATTGTTGTTAACTACCCTGCAATTGATTTGGGTTGGCCCTCAATTGAGTTTTTACGATTGGATAAACCAGGTGTTTTATCAGCGGTTATTCCCGGGGGCATTAGGCACATTGGTATTTGCTATTTGCTATATGATGCTTTGCTGGCTGGTGGCTTATATACTTGATAAAAGAAAGATCTACATTAAAATATAAAAATGGGGGAAAAACTATTTGCCCAATTGCTTTTAACAATCATCTTGCTTGGTTTAAACCATAATGGATTTGCCCAGCAGCGCGGTAATCTTAGGTATGTAAATCCCTTTATCGGCACTACAAAAAGCAATGTGCCTACCAAATGGGGCAATAACGGTGGCACTTATCCCGGTGCCGTTGCTCCTTCGGGTGCTATTCAATTAACACCTGAAACAAGGATCAACGGAAATATGGGCTACGATTACAGCGATAGCAGTATTTATTATTTCAGTTGTTTCGGTCACTTCAGTGGGTTCCCCGGTGGCTCGGCGGGGCAATTTTACGTGATGCCCGTTAGCTGGCAGGCTAATTTTGAAGCTGGCAAAAGCAGCCGGCCTTTTTCTCACAAAAATGAAATTGCTTATCCCGGCTATTACAAGGTTGTTTTTGATGATGACCGAACGGTTGCCGAAGCAACTGCAACAACACGTGCAGGAGTGTTTCGCTTTACGTTTAATGCTAATAGTATCCCCCAAATATTCATCAGTGATGCTGGCGAACTTAATAGTCAAACTAAAAAAGTATTACATTTTTCTCATAGCAATACGGTAGTTAATTTTAATGAGGACTATAGCGATATAAAAAAGGTGAAGGGCGGGTGGCTGTTCACGTTTGCCAATGATGAGGCTCATAAACAGGTTATCACCATAAAAATAAGTGCATCTTCGGTTAGCTTCAATTCAGCACAAAATAATATTGATAAGGAGATAGGCCATTCAAATTTTGATGAGATTAGCAAACAAACAAATGAATCCTGGACTAAAAAGCTTTCGGTTATTGATATAACGGACAGCAATCAGCAAAATAAAACGGTTTTTTATACGGCTCTTTACCATTCCCTTTTAATCCCCTGGGTAATTGATGATACCGATGGCCGGTACACCGGCGAAGATGACAAGGTACATCAAAAAAGCGGGCAAAATCAATATGGCGGGTTTTCGCCATGGGATACTTTTCGTTCCTTAAATCCTTTGCTTACGCTGCTTTATCCTGATAAAGAAAACGATGTGATATTATCCATGCTGGATATTTATAGACAAACAGGCCATCTGCCAACCGAGTCAATGACCGGTAACCATGCTATCGCAATTATTGTTGATAGTTACCTGAAAGGTATTACCGGTTTTAACAAGAACCTGGCTTACAAAGCCATGCAGAGTAACATTATGGAGCCGCCATTTGTGCAGAACGATATGGAGATCTACCATCAAAACGGATACATCCCGTTCACAAGTTCCGAATCTGTAACCCGTACTGTTGAATATGCTTATGATGACTGGGCGCTTTCGCAATTTGCAAAACAGGTTGTGCGTAATGATGGCGATTATAAGCTTTTGCTTGGCCGTAGTTATGGCTATCGTAATCTTTTAAATACCGACGAGTTGTTTTTTCTGCCACGCAATAAAAATAATTTCAAGATGCAGCCGGGCATGTCCGGTTATAAGGAAGGTGATAAATGGGTGTATACTTATTTTGTGCCGCAAAATGCCCGCGACCTTATCAACCTGCTTGGGGGTAATGATCAGTTTGCCGGCAGGCTTGATTCAGCGCTTGCAAATAATGTTATTTTGTTTGATAACGAGCCGGTGTTCCATTTGCCGTATTTATTTAACCAGGCGGGTAAACCTGCATTAACACAAAAATGGTGCAGCCGGATTATGCGCGAACGTTTTAGTAATAATCCGGGAGGTCTTCCTGGTAACGATGACCTGGGCTCGACCTCGAGCTGGTACGTTTTTAGTGCTACGGGAATATACCCGGTTTGTCCCGGAAGGCCATTGTATGCCATTGGGTCGCCATTGTTTCAATCGGTAACCCTGCATCTTCCAAATGGTAAGAAAGTTATAATCAACTGTAAACATTCATCGGCCAAAAATCCTTTTGTGCAATCCCTGAATATAAATGGGAAATCCTGGCGGGAATTTATTGTATCGCATACTATGCTGGAAAAGGGCAATATAATGAATTTTAATATGGGAGGGCATGCCAGCGACTGGCCGTTGAATAAAAACCCGGTTCAGTTGTCGGAAACAAAAGACAGTCCATTGTTTAGCGTTTCGGGATACTCAGCCTCAAAAAAAACTGCTGCCCCGGATGAATTGTTTTTCGTAAAATATTCAATTACAAATAAAGGCAGCACAGGCACAAAAACAGTTTATTTAAAAGCTAACGGGAAACCATACGGCTTTAAAAATAGCCTTGTCGCTTCGGGGCAAACCATAAAGGATTCTATACAGTGCCGCTTGTACCCGGTTGGTAAGCTGGTACTAAAGATTGATGGAATGGCGCCCCTGGCGGTTACAGTTACAAATCCAAAATCCCTATTAATACATCCTTATCGGGTAACCGCCCTTGCCGCAAAACCAATGGTTAAGCTGCGTGAATTGCAACAGATTGCATATACCCTGCAAAATATTGGTGGCACAAAACAAGTCTTTAACATCCCGGTAATTGTAAATGATTCAGTCGTTTTCAGGGATACTATTACGCTTGGTCCTGGTGAGAAGAAAAATATTAATCATAACCTTGTAGCAAACAAAGCAGGTTTTCAGCATATCATTATTGATAATGGAAAGGTTACTTATAAAGTTTATAAAGATAATATCGGGTCGCTTTTATTAGAGCTGTCGCCTTTAGAAAATACTGCGGACAATGTGATAAACGACCAATCGGGATTTAACAATAACGGGCATATCGTAACTTCTGATCATACAAAAACATCAAATAATAAATTGCTGTTTGGGAAAAGTTGTTTTTTAGAAGTTCCACCTGTCGCAAGTTTGGATCTGCTTGGGGAAACCATTACCATGATGACCTGGGTATATCCAACGGAAGAAGAAAAAGGATTAACGGACATATTCACCAAAGGAGATACCAATGTATTGCAGGTATCAAACGGTAAAACGCTTACTTTTTTTGCCGGTGGCTGGGGCAGGGGAGATTGCACTGTTGATTTGCCCAAAGATTGGCAACAGCACTGGCACCATATAGCGGGAGTTTGCGCCGGTAAAACGCTGTATGTTTACATAGATGGCGTATTAAAAGGAACTACGGTAATGGATGAACCGGCTAACCTTTCGGCAAATAACAAATGGGTGTTAGGGCGCAATGACGAGTTTCCTTCAGAAAGGCAATTCGAGGGGTATATCGGTAATTCCCGGATATTTAAAGAGGCGTTATCAGCAGAGGAGGTTTTTACTGAATTTAGCAGGGATAAAGAACTTTATAAAGAATAGATTGGATCTGTAGATTATCTCTCCAAAGTCAAAAGAAGGCCCCTCGATTTTCGCTGCAGGTTTTTCGGGGTAATTTATTAGAATATAAATAATTATTACACATTGTATTTCAGTAAGGGCCACAAAATAAAGCCTCTTAGAGATAATCTAAAGGGTTTTTTGTTGCCATGTTTTCCGGTCCTTTCAAAATGCATGCAAATTGTTTGAAAAATTTACAGCTCTGCTAACGCTGCCATAATTGAGCCAGGATATTATTCATATAATTTACAATGTTGCGTCTTTTGTTATAATTACTGCTTTAGCGATCGGACAATTTACTGCCCGGCATAAGGAAATTCAATAGCTTTTCTGTTTCTCTAATTTAAATATTGAATGGGTAATTCAACAAAAAATTGAGTGCCGGTAGCCTTTTTTTTATCTTCAAACCATATTTTGCCCCCGTGCATTTCAACGATCTGTTTGGAAATGGCTAGCCCGATGCCAAAGGGTTCCTCACCGGTTGTCCCTTGTCTTTTAGCTTCGGTAAACATATCAAATATTTTGTCGCGCATGTTGTCCGGTATACCAATGCCGCAATCATCAACGGTGATTAACACATTGTCCTCCTTTTTAAGCATTAACACCGTAATAGTTGTACCCGGAGGACTGAATTTGATGGCATTCGCGATAAGATTACAAATCACCCTCCATATGTTGCCCCTGTTTACAAAAACAGTAAAATGACCTGCGTCCAGCTCTATCTTTTGCCCCTTTTCTTCTGCTTTTAATCGCATAAAACTCACACAATACACTAACAGCAGATACATGTCAACCGGCTCTTTTTTTATTTCTTTCGAACGGCTATGTGTCTTAAGTAAATCGCTTACCAGGGTAAGGGAATCTTTGCCCGATGTCTGAATCAATCTGAGCATAGATTGGTCATTTTCTGACCAATCAGATTTTTCAAGCATCCTGGAAACAGCAATGGTAATACCGCCGATCGGTGCTCTGAGATCATGGGCAACTATTTTTATGATGTTGGCATTTTCTTCATAGCTCTGCTCCAGGGCAGTAAGCGCATTTTGCATTTGCAGGTTATAATCGCTGATTAGCTTGTTTAACTTGGTTAGTTCATGAGCATTCTTCCTCGACCTTTTTAAATTGTACCAAGCCATCGCCAGGATGATCAGGATTAAAACGGAAAACACAATTATTGCCGAAAGGTAGGTGGTTTTCAGTTGATTATTTTTGCTCAAAAGCTGGATTTTGTCTTGCTGTGCTGTCTGTTTTAATCCTTCATCCAAATCTTGTTCTGCCTGGGTTTTATTCACCACGTTTAAAGAATCCTGAAGAATATGGTAACGTTTAAAGGCCCCGAAGGCTGCTTCGGTATTTTTTACTTTATCATAATATATCCTTTTCGTGACTAACAATTTTACCGCCAAATCATAATTATTCCCGCCTTGCAACCGCCACTTATTTAAGTCGTTTTCCACCGCTTGCAACAAGTCGTTTGCTTCTTTCACACGTGAGAGCGTAATATATATATAAGCCAGTTGCAATTGCGCATCTTTAGCCGCATGCATATTATAACCAGGCCTGTTATTAATATCAATCGATTTTTTAAGATAGCTTTCTGCAAGCTTATAGTCCTTTAACACTTTATAAACCGCCCCGAGATTCCCGTATAAATAACCCTTCTGCGCTATTAAATACGTGCTTTGTTTCGGGACCAGGTTAATACTGCTGTCTATATTGTCCAGGCCGGCTTTATCGTAAAAAATAGCGCTGTCAAGCAAATGCGCATAATCATAATAGACAGCAATTTCCCCGAATGCCCACGCCTGTTGATTAACCCTTGTCTCTAAAGGGCAGGATGCGCATTCGGCCATAGACTTCTTTAAATAGCTGATGGCATGGCGATAATCGCCCTGCCGAAATTTTATCATCCCTATTCGGCTGCTTAGTTCATACGAGCTGCATGGATCTAAATTTTTTTCGGCAAATAAGCTGCCGGCATAAACCGCTTTAAGTGCTTCGGAATATTTATTTTCTGCCATCAAAATATCGCCGTCCAGCATTAAAGTCCGCACATATTCTATTCCGTACTCTTTTTCATGATCTTTTAAAATGGCCAACATGCTGTCGGCATATAGCCGGGCTATTCGCGGGTTTGGCTTGGCCCAGTAATAATACTGGCCTTTTATACTATAATGCGACCATATATCGAGCATGTCCTTATGAGGAATGGCGGCGTAGGCGGAGTCGAAATACTTTATACCCCGTTCATATTCATATAAACTAAAATAATTTTGCGCCTGAGTCAGCATTTCCTTGTCGAAATGATTTTTAGCGGGCACAGGCTTATCTTGCCTGCAGGATGATAAGATACAGCATACCGATGTGATAAGAAATAAAGGACGTACCTTTTTTAACCAGATACCTGGAAAGACCAAAGCAACACAACGCCTGTTAATATTACCAAACATTAAATAAAGATTTACAATACTAAGCTAACCGAATTTCCTGACAACTGCATCACGCTGCTGCTTTATAAAGCAACTCTACACGCATTGTAGTGCCCTTTGAAGCCTCGCTTTCGAACCATATCCCCAGCATGCTATATCGCAGCATCGTTACACTGCGGTCTTGTATGGGAGCTCTATATGAAACAATGTGCCATTGGTCGATTTGCTTTCAAACCAAATTTTCCCCCCATGCATTTCTACGATCTGTTTTGAAATAGCCAGCCCGATACCGAATGGCTGCTCGCCGATTGTTCCCGGTCTTTGAGCTTCTGTAAACATATCAAATATCTTGTCGTGCATGTTATCCGGTATACCGATGCCACAATCATCAACCGTTATCAGCACCATATCTTCCTTTTTAAGCATTAATACTTTAATAGTTGTACCCTCAGGGCTGAATTTAATTGCATTGGCAATCAGATTACAAATTACCCTCCATATGTTGCCCCTGTTTACCAACGCCGTAAAATAACCTGCGTCCAGTTCAATCCGTTGTCTTTTTTCTTCAGCTTTTAAGCGCATGAAACTTACACAATATGCAAGGAGCGAATACATGTCAACCGGCTCTTTTTTTATTTCTTTTGAACCGCTGTGAGTCTTAAGTAAATCACTTACCAGGGCAAGAGAATCCTTTCCTGACCTTTGAATTAACTTAAGCGTAGATTGATCGCTTTCTGACCAATGGGATTTTTCAAGCATCTTAGAAATAGCAATGGTAATTCCGCCGATCGGTGCGCGAAGATCGTGCGCAACTATTTTTATGATATTAGCATTTTCTTCATAGCTCTGCTCCAGGGCCGTAAGCGCATTTTGCATTTGCAGGTTATAATCACTGATTAGCTTGTTTAAGTTGGTCAGTTCATGAACATTCTTCCTCGATCTTTTTAAACTGTACCATGCCATCACCAGGATGATGAGGGTTAGAACAGAAAACACAATTATTGCTGAAAGGTAGGTGGTTTTCAACTCATTATTTTTGCTCAAAAGCTGGATTTTATCTTGCTGTGCTGTCTGTTTTAACCCTTCATCCAAATCGACTGTTTCTGCAAGTTGATTAGCGCTGTTTGTAGAATCCTGCAGGATTCTGTAACGTTTAAAAGCATTGTAAGCCTCGTGCGTGTTTTTTATTTTATCAAAATACTCCCATTGTAATCTGAGTAGATATGACGTGAGGTCCCCCATATTTCTACCCGCTGCCTGCCATCTTCTCAGATCTTTTTCTATCGTTTTCAGTAAGTTGCTTGCCTCGCCCAGGCGCGAGGATTTAATATACAAGCCGGCCAATCGTAATCGTGCAACTTTTGCAGCATTCTGGCTATAATTGGGCCGGTCATTAATATCTATACTTTTTTTGAGATACACCTCAGCAAGCTTATAATCTTTTAAATCAATATAAATTTCGCCAAGATGCAGGTATTGGAAACCTTTAATGGCTATTAAATACTTGCTTTGTTGTGGCAACAAGCTCAAATACCTATCCGCAGTATCGAGGTTAGTTTTAAAGTAATAAACTGCGCTGTCAGGTAAGTGTGCACTTTTATAACAGAATCCGATAGCGTTAAGGGTCCATGTCTCAGTATTGGCCCGTGTTTCAGGGGGGCAGGACGTGCTTGCAGCCATAGCTTTCTTAAAATACGCAACTGCGCCAAGATATTCTCCTTGTTTTAGTTTTAGCCTCCCCATCCGGTTGATGAGTTCACAGGAACTGCATCGATCGAGGTTTTTTTCAGCGAATAAACTACCGTCATAAAACATCTTATATGCTTCGCCATACTTGTTTTCCAACATTAAAATATCGCCGTTTAGCATTAACGTTCGCAAGTATTCCGTTCCATACTCCTGCTCGTGACCTTTTAAAAGAGTCAGCATACTATCGACATATAACTGCGCTACATGTGGCTCTGGCTTAGCCCAATAAAAATACTGGGCTTTTATACTATAATGCGACCATCTATCGAGAAAGTCCTTATGAGGGATAGCAGCATATGCTGAATCAAAATACCTGATACCGCGCTCATATTCGTTAACGTCAAAATAATTTTGCGCCTCTATAAGTATTGGCCTGTCAAAATGGGGCTTAAAATGCTAATATCATAAAAATAGTTGCGCACGATCTTCGCGCACCGATCGGCGG
>Ga0206938_1221_pt1 | contig 11214 bp, 14 predicted proteins | sample Alteio_BWOrgHeat_12_FD_152918 | JGI IMG/M metagenome (GOLD analysis project Ga0206938, IMG submission 152918) | Enriched cells from forest soil in Barre Woods Harvard Forest LTER site, Petersham, Massachusetts, United States -... | ecosystem: Environmental > Terrestrial > Soil > Temperate forest >... | reverse complement strand
CTTGTAGAGCGGCCCGATACCAATAAACGGAATTCCCAAATCGCTCGCCGACTTGCAATGGTCGCCGGAAAGAATTCCCAAGCCTCCGGAATAAGTGCGCAGGCATTCGTGAAAACCAAACTCCGTGGAAAAATAAACGAACGGGCCGCCCTGGTACCCCGGATGGTTCTTCGCAAACCACGATTCGTTGAGCGACTTCATGTACGTCTCGAATTCGCGCAGCACCGACTTATACATGCTTACGAAAACTTCGTCCTCGAGCAACGTCTCCCAGTGCGCCGGCTCGATATTGATCAACAGCTCCACGGGATTCCGGTAAATCGCCCACAAGCCGGGCTGGATGTGCGCAAACATCCGCCGCGCATGCGGGTTCCACGTCCACCAGAGGTTGTACGCCAGCTCGCGCAACCCCGAAACTTCCTTGGGCAGCTCGATGTCGGCCATTGATGTGGAACGGAACTTCAACGGGGCTTTATCCATAGGATTTCAAACTCGCTCGAATGTTTTTCAAATGCCGTGCGCTGAAAAATCAACGCAGGGAACATGCCAGCCCTCACGGGTTCGGCGCGGCCGCTTCGCCAGCGGCAATCAGGCTATCCACGTTCACTCCGCGCAGGTTGAACAACCGCCGCACAGTATCATCGATCAAATTATTCGGGCACGACGCGCCCGCGGTGATGCCCACGTACAGCTTGCCGCTCGGCATCCAGTTTTCGGTCAGAACTTCCTCCTGCTTGTGCAGATTGAAATGCAAAATGGCCTTATCCGACAAAATCTTGCTGGCGTTGCGGATGAAAAACGTCGGCATCCGTTCCTCGCTCATCTCCGCCAGGTGCGACGTGTTGCTGGAATTATACCCGCCCACCACGATCATCATGTCCAACTTCTCTTGCAACAAATGAATCAGCGCATCCTGCCGTTCCTGCGTCGCGCCGCAAATCGTGTCGAACATCCGGTAATGCCGTTCGATCTCCGCCTCGCCGTACCGGTCCACCATCGATTTGCGCAACCGCCGCTGGATCTCTTCCGTCTCGCTCCGCAACATCGTCGTCTGGTTCGCCACACCGATCGACGACATGTGCAACTCCGGATCGAACCCCGGCGAATGTGCTCCCGCAAACTTCGCGAGAAATTCCGCCTTGTTGCCGCCTTTGCGGATGTAATCGCAAACGTAATCCGTCTCCGCGATGTTCAACACCACCAGGTAATGCCCCGCGTTGTTCGACGTCGCCCGCGAACTCGTCGCCAGCGTCTCTTCGTGCTTGGCCTTGCCGTGAATGATCGAAGTGAACTGCTCCTTCGCGTTTTGCGTCACGCGTTTCCACACGCTCATCACGTCCCCGCACGTCGTGTCCACCAGCTGACAGCCTTTCGCCTTCAGCTTGTCCATCGTCGCCATCTCCGCGCCGAATGCCGGAATAATGACGACGTCATCCTGCTGCAGGTCCTCGATGCTCGCGCTCTTGATCGGCCCGGACAAAAATTTGATCCCCATCGCGATCAACTGCTCGTTGACCTCGGGATTATGGATGATCTCCCCGAGAATATAGATCGGCTGGTTCGGGAACACCTTCCGCGCCGCGTACGCCAAATCAATCGCCCGCTCCACGCCGTAACAAAAACCAAACTCCTTCGCCAACCGCACCTTCAGCCCGCCCACTTCCAGCTCCCCGCCGCGCTGCCGCAGCTTTTCCACGATCTGGCTGCGATAATGCAGCTCCACTTCCTCCCGCACCGCCTCCATGATGTCCGGCCGACGCAGGTTAACTCGTTTGGGTTTGGGCACTTCCGCTACAATAGGCTCACTCATTCAACCTCTTTCTACCGCAATTAGCCGAGCAATTCAACCAAAACCCCCGCCAAGTAATTTTGCTGATCGGAGGGCTACGCTTCCGCGTGGCCGCTTTGTTTTGTAAGACGCGAGCGGAGTCGGACGACACGCGACCTCGTCGTGCTCTTGGTCGCAACCCCAAGCAGGGTTTCGCACCGCGCCGTTGCCGTCTTTTCCGTCCTGTCATCCCGAGCGAAGTCGAAGGATCTAGCCCGCCACCGGTCTGGCGTAAGAAACGCAGGGGAGAATAGCCAGATGCAGGCCAATCTCGGTTTTTTACGTTTTGTGCCTGGCTCGGCCTCATACCCCTCCCCGGTGGGTTCGTTTTTCCAGAACGAACCCACCGCCATCCCGCACCATTTTCTCCACAACTTGCCTCCCAATCGTTGGTTGCATCAAAAATTCCCTAAAAAAACGGTGGGTTCGTTTGGTTGTAATCGAGTTCGACGAGAAGCGACCCCGTAGTGCCCAGGTCGCACCGCACGTTTCTTTCGACTTTCGCGGACACGAAAGTCGCCCGCCGAAGCTTTCGCGGTGCTCCACTGTTTCTTGGTGAGTTTTCATGCACCTGAGAAACCCAATCCGGTTCGGAAACGAACCGGATTCGAAATTTTCATCAAAACCTCCCAACTCACTGCCACACTGCTCATTCCAACGAAAATTCATCGCTCCCCAATCCGGTTCGTTTGGTAGTATGGCACGTTTCTTTCCACTTTCGCAGGCGCGAAAGTCGCCCGCCATCCCAGCGGCTCCTGTCTGTAGCCGCGCTTGGCAAGCGCGGATCGTCCGTCATTATCCATATCCATTTCCATCTTCCGTATGCTGACCTCTGGCTCCTGGCTCCTGAATTCCGCGCGAGTCTCGCGCGTCCGCCATAGCTCGAAGAGCGACGGCGGAACGGTCGAATTCTATCTCAACCTTCCAAAACCCAATATCGAGGTTTGGGAGCCGAGGCGCGAGGGTAGCGCCGGAGCCGAGTCGGACGAGACGCCACATGCCGTATTTGCGTGGCAAACGGCGTCGCATCGTGTCGACGCCCGAAGGGCGCAGCTCAGGGGACTGAGCGGAGCCAACCGAGCGCAGCGAGCTGAACAAACCTTCCAGCTCTCTCACCGCTTAATAGACTTTTTCATAGGCCGAATCGTAGCCCACCACCTGAAGATTTTCTAACGAGGTTTGGAAGGTATGGAAGGTTTTACGGGGTTTTGTATCCGCCACTAGTATCTCAAGTGCGAAGCGTTGCCATCTATCTCAGCGAGCAATAAAGACCTATGTTACCAGCTATATCGGTTCTGTGTTGGACTGGACATGATTTGTTGATTCTTAAGTGACGCGCTAGGATTTACAGATCTGTTACATTGACTTTATTATTATCGTTTGATACATAACTGAAAGTAGCTTGGCAGCTACCGTAGAATATTTTGTTACTTCTGGATGCTTGTCCGATCAGGAGTATCCGCAATCAATGTCGCATTCATTAAGGGGGGCCGGTTCATGAAAAACTGCGGTATTCTTTTGATTGTTACAATGTTCGGTATCGTCGTGATAGGTCCACGTAACAAAACAAACGCCCAAACGTTGACAACGCTTCACGTGTTTACCATGGATGAAGGAGTGCCGATAGAACCACAAGGACCCCTTGTAGCGGGTTGCGACGGGAATTTCTACAATGTACTTTACAATGGCGGGCCGAGCGAATTCGGAAGTTTTTTCCGGGTGAACCCGAATGGCAGCTTCACAAATCTCTACACTTTTAGTGGTGGCAGCGATGGGGCTGATCCATCCGTGGGACTCGTGCTGGGTAGTGACGGCAGTTTTTATGATACGGCTGGCTTTAATCCCAATGGTCTCGGTACGGTATTTCGTGTCGCTACGAATGGCACATTAACAACTCTTCTCTCGTTCACGGATAGCGACGGGTGTGAGCCTCAAGGCCTTGTACTGGGCACTCCTACCGATCTCTATGGTGTGACACAAGGATGTAACGGCCCTTTTTATCCTTATGGAAGCGTGTTTCAAGTCAGCACAAATGGCACTTTGACGCAGATCTATCAGTTCAGCGGTAGTGCCAGCGATTGGAGTTGGCCAGCTACACCTCTTGTAAAGGGCACGGACACGAATTTCTACGGCATGACGGGCGGGGATGGCGTGGGAGGGCATTCGGGCGGTACAGGAGGCACGGTATTTCGAATCAGTCCGACCGGCGCTTTTACGAACCTCTATGCGTTCAGTGGTCAAGCCGTCTCCGATGTGGAAGGTAATATGGGTTCGTCCAGGCTCGTCGAAGGTTCCGATAGCAATTTTTACGGCACGGTCCCTTTTGGCGGAAATACTGTTTCAAACACGGATGGCTGGGGTTCGATATTTCAAATCACTCCTAGTGGCACCCTGACAACACTTCACACATTCAATCTCACTGATGGCGGTCGTCCAAGTGGACCGCTTGTGGAAGGAAGCGACGGCAATTTCTACGGGGTAGCCACGGCAGGAGGAGTGCCGAATGTGGCCGACGGTAATGGCGTTGTCTACAGAGTCAGCCCAAGCGGCGGTTACACAAACGTATATAGCTTCCAAGGAGAAAGCGATGGACAAAATCCGATCGGCGGACTTGTGCAAGGCAGTGACGGCAGTTTCTATGGCCTCACCTCGTTTGGATTTGGTTCCATATTCAAGCTCCAGATCCCGCTCAGTATACCTTCAGGTCAAATCGTCGGCTCACTTCCTAATCAAATCAGCATGATTCGGCCCGTTAGCACCAACGTGGTTATTACCATTCCGTCCATCACCGGTGAGAACTACCAATTACAGTACAGCGATTCAATGAGTACGGCGTTGTGGTCCAATGTTTCCGGCGCTTCTCTGTCAAACAGCTTGGGTGGTCCTATTTCATTGACGGATATTGGCGGGGCAATCAACACTCAACGATTCTACCGCGTTGACGTGTCCACTTGTGCCGGCCACACCTACACAGATCCGGCGGGGTTCACGACCTTGACAATTATCGGAACGAACGTCCCGCCGATCTACAGCTTCTTATCGCTTGGTCTGTGTCAGCTTCCGGTATTGCGAGGGACAACAACAGCCATTACAGGCCAAAAGATTAGCCTTGATGCTCCATTGTTGCCCGCCCAATACAGCGAGAACACCAGTGGTGGGAGTACGAACCCCTCATATTTTATCGAGTTTACCTCCGGCGCGAATGCAGGTCTGAGAGATGACATTGTAAGCAACGATGCGGTGAGCGTTTACACTTCGAACGATGATTCATCGGTGGAGTCCGCGGGTGTAATGTACAAGCTCTATCCGCACTGGACAATTGGCTCTGTCTTCGGTCCCACCAATTCGGCGGGCTTGCTCGGCGGAGCTACTTCAGGAGTCGCGGACAACATCCAAATCTGGAATCCGAATTCTCAAGGTTACACAACCTATTATTATAAAACCGGCGGAATCGGTGGAACCGGTTGGCATTCAGCATCGAGTGCGATCATCAATTCATCAAATGCGGTGCTTTACATTGATCAGGGGATTTTGATCGTTCGCAGAGCGAGCGCCGATGTGCCAATTGTATTATTTGGTGGCGTGAAGCTCGGCCAAACAATTAGCTCGGTCGTTAGTAGTGGTTCCACATACGTGGGCAATGTCTACGCTGCCGGAGTCGCGCTGGGTACAAGCGGATTATACACGACAAACTCCGCCACCGGTGTTAATGGCGGGGCGAGCGCTTCTTCGGCAGACAACGTTGAGATCTGGAACCCCAACACGCAGGGCTACACAACCTATTACTACAAGAACGGGGGATTACTTGGTGGCACGGGGTGGCGCTCTACTGTAAGCCCATCGATAGACACATCAACCAACCAAATTCCAGAGGGTGCAGTTGCATTGATCGTTCGGAAAATAGCAGGATCATTCGCTTGGCCCATCCCGGCCCCTTATTAGGCAAGTCCTGTTTGATCGAAAGAAGGATCTAGCGTGCCAACAGGCAGGCTCTCGTCTGCGTTTTCTAAAATCGAGCCTTTAAACAGGTAGAGGAATCAGTCTGTTATTATTCGTGAATGCCGCCAACCCTCTGGTTGCAATAGTCCGGGCAAGCTCCATTGATCAACTGCATCACGGACACAGTAGCCGCCTGCATCCGGTTCCTGTCTGATTCCCGCCATCAGCGGCGATATACTCCATGAAATGCATACGAGTGACCGAGATTTGCTTCGCCAATAGCCGGTCGACGCTTGACAGTTACCGTAACCTTCTCTCTTCACGCCTGCCGCCGCGCTCGGAAAAATTTCCAGACCGCCAGCACCGGCAACAACAAAACAACCCAGCTCGCCCTGTACAGGTAACGCATCACGGTCGGCACGCTTTGAAAAAAAGCATTGTTCTGGATGAAGGCACGAGCCTCGGCATCGTTGACGTGTTTCGCCAGCGCCAATCCGCCCAGCGCGAAGTCCCGGGCAAACGCCGCACCGCCCACCACCGCCGTCCAGCCGACCGCGCAACCGCCACCGTGATTGCCAATCAACCACTTCCACATTTCCTGTCGGATTCCCGCCCCCTGCGGCGATATACTCTATGAAATGCACACGAGTGACCGAGATCTATTGCGCCAGTACACCGAACGCCGTTCGCAGGACGCCTTCACCGCGCTCGTCCACCGTCACGTAAATCTCGTCTACTCCACGGCCCTGCGTCTCGTCCGCTCGCCGCACCTGGCCGAGGAAGTCGCCCAATCCGTCTTCGCCGACCTCGCCAACCAGGCCGCGCGTCTCGCGCCCGACACCGTTCTGCCCTCGTTGCTCTATCAGGTAGCGCGACGCACCGCCATCGACGTGGTCCGCCGCGAATCCCGCCGCCAACTCCGCGAACAAGTCGCCTACGAACTCAGCACCATGAACGCCACCGCCGCCGAATGGAACCAGGTCGAACCGCTCCTCGACGAAGCCATGCACGCCCTTGACGAAACCGACCGCGTCGCCATCCTCCTGCGCTTCTTCGAAAACAAATCCCTCCGCGAAGTCGGCCAGGCGCTCGGCACCAGCGACGACGCCGCGCAAAAACGCGTCAGCCGCGCCGTGGAACGCCTTCGCGAATTCTTCATCAAACGCGGCGTCGCCGTCGGCGCCGCTGGAATTACCGCCGTGATCTCCGCCAATGCCGTCCAGGCCTCGCCCGCCGGCCTCGCCGCCACGATTTCCTCCGCCATTGCCCTTGCTGGAACAACAACCATCGCCACCACCACAACCGCAACCGTAGCGAAAACCATCGCCATGACCACACTCCAAAAAACCCTCATCGCCGCCACGCTCGCCGTCACCGTCAGCGCAACGTTGTATGAAGCCCACCAGACTTCCACCCTGCGCGACGAACTGCAAACGTCCCAAAACCATATCCAAGCCTTGCAGGAAGAACAGGCGCCATTGCATCAGCAAATCCAGGAGTTGAGCGGTGAACGCGATAACGCCAAAAACCAATTGGCCACCGTCACCGCCGAGAACGACCAATGGAAAGCCACGCAAAAATCGGCCGCGCTTTCAAAGTCGCAAGGGGGAGGGGACGCGCTTTCGCAATCGACGGGATCGGACGGAAGTGAAAGTGGTAAGTCTTCGACCAGCCTGGCCCAAATGATGAACGACCCGAAGATGAAAGAATACATCCACCAAACGCAATTGAAAATGATCAAGGAACGTTACGCTGCCTTGTTCGCGGAGTTGAACCTCACGCCCGACGACGTGGAAAAATTCACTCAATTGATCGGCGACAAATGGATGAAAGTCACCGACCTGGGCCCCCAGCTGGCATCGGGAAATACCGACGCCGCGTCCAAGGAGCAGGCCATGTCGAAGGCCTATAAGGAGAACGACGATCAGTTACAGTCCCTGTTGGGCCCGACCGGTTTCGTGCGCTACAATGAGTTCACCCACGAGATTCCCGCTCGATCCACTGTCACGCTATTGAACAACCAACTCGGCAGCAGCCCGCTCACCGACGACCAGAGCGCCCGCCTGATCGATATCGTAAAAGCGGAGCCCTACACCGCCACGCACGGCATCAACGGCGAAATGGACCCCGCCTTCTTCGGCTCACAAGACGACATCGACAAATACGTGAAACTGGTGACCGACGCCAACCAGCGCATCCTCGACCAGGCCGCCAGTTTCCTGACCCCCGTGCAACTCAGCGCCCTCGCCGCCGTCCAAAACAACAGCCTCACCGCCCAAAAACTCCAGGGCGCCGCCCTGACGCAGAAACATTGAAGAAGCCAGTTTCGCCTGGTGATTCAGGCGCATTTGTTACCTGTCCGATTCGGGGCTCGGCGGTTACTATAAGATGAGTGAACGACCGTACCGACCAACAACTCTTGCGCGACTACGCCGAGCGGCGCTCCGAACCGGCATTTGCTGAACTCGTACGCCGGCACATTGACCTCATCTATTCGGCAGCCCTACGAATGGTTCGTGACGCACACTCCGCCGAGGACGTCACGCAAGGCGTGTTCGTGGCCTTGTCGAAAAACGCCCGACAACTCATCAATCACCCTGTCTTGGCCGGCTGGCTACATCGCACCGCGCAAAACCTCGCGGCCAACACCGTTCGCTCGGAGGTCCGCCGTCGCGCCCGCGAACACGAAGCCGCCGCCATGAACGAATTGCTTTCCACCGAACCCGACGTCGTTTGGGAAAAAATTGCGCCGCTTCTCGACGCCGCCTTGGGCGAGTTAAGCGAATCCGATCAGGATGCGGTATTGCTGCGCTATTTTCAAAACAAGTCGGCGCGCGAGATGGCGCCGCTTCTCGGCACCACGGAGGAGGCCGCGCAAAAACGCGTCAGCCGGGCCGTAGACCGAGTCCGTGAATTGCTCGCAAAGCGCGGCGTTACGCTGGGCGCCGGCGGTCTCGTCGTCGTGATCTCCGCCAACGCCGTCCAAGCCGCCCCCGCCGGCCTCGCCGCCACAATTTCCTCCGCCATAGTCGCTACGGCCATCACCATCACCGCGACCACCACAACCGCAACCGCCATCACGAAAGCCGTCGCCATGACCACCCTCCAAAAAGTGCTGATTACGACAACGGTGGCGGTAGCTGTCGGGACGGGAATATACCAGACGCGGCAGACGTAATTTTGCGCGACCAGCTTCAAACATTGCAGGAGCAGCAATCCGAACAGGTTCACCAACTGCAAATCGAACGTGATGCCGCGACCGATCAGCTCGCGGGGCATCGCGATGAAAACAATCGACTAAACCGTGATGCCGATGAATTGGGTAAACTCCGGAAGGATGTCGCCCGCCTGAGGAATGCCGCGCGTTCAGCGCAACCACCAAACGCTGCAGACGCCGCCACTTCGGCAGCGGCACAATCATGGCTGGCGCGCGTGGATCAACTGAAGCAATACGTCGATCAACATCCGAATGAGAAGATCCCCGAGTTTCAATTTCTTACCCCAAGGTGCTGGCTTGACGCGTCTGCGCCGCGTGGGAAGGAGCGCTTTGAAAAAGAAGAGGATTACCAGCTGGCTTTGGAATCCCTAAGGTTTTGGGCAGAGAGCACGTTCTTGAATCTCGTGCAAGCCGCTCTGCACAAGTACGTACAGGACAACAACGGACAATTCCCCACCGATTTGTCCCAGTTGCGCTCGTACTGTGAGCCCTCCGTTCAGGAATTGCTTCTTCAAATGTATGAAATTAAACCCGCCAACATTATGCCTGAAGGCACTCGCAAAGAGCTAGGCGTAAAATCTGATTGGGTGATCACGCGGACAAAGCGGGTGAATCCTAGCAACCGTTCTGCTGTCTTCCCGGGCGGCTCAGCATCTTGGCTGTCGCCTTTGGGCACTGGCGACCCGTAGACTTGAGTTTGGCGACCATCCTACGCCGAACGAACTTCTTGCTAAACCTCCGACGCTACTTCGCGCTTGCCGCCTCCGCCACCACTTTCAAATCCGCAAGGCCCTTCTCAAAATCTTTCCCGACCATCTTGTCCGTATCCATGAAAAGACCCATCGCCTTGAACATGAAATTCTTTTTACCGAACATGCTCCAGGACACGGTGGTTTGATTGCTTTCCGTCTTGAAGATGAACTCCGCCGTGTTGTTCGCTTTGAACGGCTTCAGGAATTCCAGTTTCAGCTGAATGAGTTCGCTCGGACGACTCTCGGTAATCGTCATCCGCCCTTCGCCAACCTTGCCATTGCCTGCCCAGGCATAGCCCGCGCCAACTCCCGCCGCCAGCCCGTTGTAGGTCATCTTGCATGTGGGATCCATCTTGCCCCACGGATTCCACGCCTCCCACTTCCGCAGGTCGTTTACCTGCGCAAACACCACCGCCGCCGGCGCGGTCATGATGGCCGATCGAGTAACCCGAAAGTCAGTGGGCCGAGTAGCGACGAACGTAACAAATAACGCGATGAGAACCGCGATGCCGATGACGATACTTGCTATCATTAATTCTTCCGACCGTGTTGGTAAATCCCCAGAATATTCCCCGCCGGATCGCTAAATGTCGCCGTGATCTCCGGCGCATCCTTCCCAATCGGCTGCACGATCTTGCCTCCATTCGCAAGAATCGCTTCAATGCTCGCTTTGGCATCGTCCACCATGATGTGAACCATCAGCCCCGCTTCCGTCGCCGGTTTCCGGCCGCGCACCCACGTCCCGCTCACTTCACCCACGCCGTCATCAAAAGCGACGCTCCCGTCGCCGCGCGTTCGCACCTGCCAGCCAAATACCGCGTGGTAAAAAGCCGCCGATTTCTGGATGTCGATTGCCGGCATCTCGATGTAACAAATCTTCCCGTTGCCAAAAGTGGGATGCTCGCTCATCGTCCTGCCTCCTTATGTTCACGCGATTCTTGCGGCCAGCAATGTTTTGTAGTTCTTCCGGCAGGCGAACGCCAGGAACAGATTCCCGATCATCAACGGAATCGCCACCGGCAAACCTTCCGGCGCCACGAACACATGGTACAGCAGGATGTTCAGGGTGATCGGAAAAATCACCACGGTCGCCAACGGAACAAAACGCCCCGTCACAAAAGCGATCCCGCAGACCAACTCCGTGACCTTCAGCAGCGTCATGAAATAACCCGTCGCCATGATGCCGTCCATGAATAGCTTGGCGTTGCCGTGCATTTCCGGCTGCTTGACGAGATGGAAGAGCACCACGATGGAGGCGAACAAGTACATCAGCCCCACGAATAGACGGACAATGACAGTTAGGATTTTCATGTTTCGATACTCTATCCTTTCGCCACATACTCGGTCAATTGCGCCAGCGTCGGGGAAGGGGACGAGGCTCTGAATCGTCCATTGGAATATTAGCGCGCGGACTGATATGCCTTTTTCAGTTTCTTGATGTTCAGCTTATCCATTGTCATCATCGCGGCCATCACTGC
>Ga0206938_1237_pt1 | contig 11266 bp, 10 predicted proteins | sample Alteio_BWOrgHeat_12_FD_152918 | JGI IMG/M metagenome (GOLD analysis project Ga0206938, IMG submission 152918) | Enriched cells from forest soil in Barre Woods Harvard Forest LTER site, Petersham, Massachusetts, United States -... | ecosystem: Environmental > Terrestrial > Soil > Temperate forest >... | reverse complement strand
GGTACGGGCAAGTCGCCGCACATTGAGTATTTAATAAGGTTATTGGATACCCTTTCGGCAGATAAGAAGAATATGAATGTTATGCCATCGCGCACTGCGGTACTGAGCCGTGGGTATGGCAGAAGCACATCGGGATTTATATTGGCCGATGAAAATTCAACCGCACAGGAGATAGGGGATGAGCCTATGCAGATGAAACACAAGTTCAGGGATCTCTACGTTGCAGTGGATGAAAAACGCCCGCGCGGTATTGATAAGCTGTTGGATATAAACAAGGACATAAACCTGGTGTTGCTCGACGATGCCTTTCAGCATAGGTATGTTACTCCGGCCATATCTATTTTGCTGACTAACTACCACAAGCCCTTTTACGAAGACAGCATGATGCCGATAGGTACACTGCGCGAACCGGCACGTAACTATAAGCGGTCCGATATAATTATTGTCACACGTTCACCGCATAATATTACTGATGTGGAACGCAAACTGATGACCAAAAAGATAAACCCACTCCCGCACCAGAAGGTATATTATTCAAGCGTGGTGCATGAAGGGTTGATACCTGTTTATAGCAGTATGACCGTGCCCGAAATAGATAAAAATACCTCTGTTGTGTTGTTTACCGGCATAGCCAATGCCAACGACCTGCGTAAAACATTGCAAGCCAAGGTAAAAGAGGTCATTCATTTTGAGTACCCTGACCACCATTGGTACTCGCTGGTTGAGGTAATGAAGTTTGTTGACGCATTCAACCAGGTTCAAAACCCAAACAAAATATTTATTACAACAGAAAAGGATTCGGTTCGTTTGCACCAAGCTTCTGTGAAAGAGCAACTGGAAAAACTGCCAGTCTTTTATATGCCTATACACGTAAAGATTAAGGAAGAAACGGAATTCCAGGAAGAGTTGCTACGCAGGTTAGGTTCATATCACTTATATAACCCGATACAGAAGATTAGATAAATGAAGAGGGCTGTAATTGCCATATTACTGTCAATTGTTTGTTTCAGCTGTAACAATGTTGAGATAAAAAAGGAGTATTACTCTAATGGGAGAGTGAAAAGTGAAAGACAATATAAAAATGGGAAACTTGAGGGCAGAAGTGAGCAATACTCGGAAGGTGGAAGTTTATTAAACAGTATTCATTTCACTAATGATATAAAAGATACTGCTGATTATTATTATCAAGATAGCAGAATGATTAGAGTTGTTTATAGTGCAAACAAGAGTAAAAGTATTATGTATAAGGACGACACGGGCAAGTTTATTTCATTTAAGGATGGAGAAGGCATGGCATATTGTTATTCTTATCAGGATACAATAAAGGAAGGGGATTCTTTAAGCTTCAATGTTCAATCGTTTATACTAACGAGTGACTTAACGGGTAAATGTGTTGTTGAAACAGGTTTTCTAGATAAATCTAACACAATTGAGGATGTTTATGAGTTTTCAACTAGTTCAATTGACTCTGCTGTGAAATGCAAGGTGCCTACTAAAGGGCTGGGGAGTCAAATGATATCAGGAGTATTTAGGTTCCCGGATGCAAAGCACATAATAAAAATGTATCCTTTTAAGCTCGATTTTTACATAAAACCTAAATGATATTTTTAATCCCGAAGGGATGTAATATGAGTAGCACCACATGAAATGTGGTGTATATCAAAGAGCAAATGTCACAACCACGAAGTGGTTGAATAAAATATATTACAATAGATACTTTTCATCATATTCAACTCCATGCTCTTTTAGGAGTTCAATATATTCTTCCCTAAAGCTCTTAGTTCTATGATGTTCTTCCTGATTTTTCACATATTCAATCAATCTGTCCTTTTCCCTGATAGAATAAGTGAAAGCGCCATACCCATCTTGCCATCCCCGAAAATTTGTGAAAAGCGCATTTCTCTTGATGTGTTCCGAACTGGCAATTTTTATATCCTTAACGAGTGATGCCAATGATACCGAAGGATGGAGATGTGTAATGATATGTATATGATCTTCTACGCCATTTATTCTGTATAGATGGCATTTCTTGTTGTTTAAAATACCGGAGATATATTTGAAAAGCTCTGGTCTGTTTGAAGCAGTTAGGGAGCGCTCGTGGTTCTTCGTTGCAAAAACTACCTGGTACAATATTTGAGTATAGGTACTCATAAGTGAGCGTTTTTATATTCAACCCTTTCAGGGTTTTATTTGGTGTTTTTTTTACCATCGGTCATACCGATGGCTATTCATGTTTAAACCCTCCGGGTTTCTTAGGTGTTTGTTTTTACCATCGGTCATACCGATGGCTATTCATATTTAAACCCTTCGGGTTTATTTATCCAAATCGAATGTAATAAAAATGGCTGTTTACTTTCTCTTTGCCCCGTTAAGGGTATTCATCAGCAAAGAAGCAATAGTCATAGGTCCCACACCACCCGGTACAGGAGTAATATAGCTGCATTTAGGTGCAACCTCATCAAATTTTACATCGCCTGCAATGCGGTAGCCGCTCTTTTTAGAAGCATCAGGTACGCGGGTAATACCAACATCAACTACAATAGCGCCTTCTTTTACCATGTCAGCGGTAACACTTTCTACTTGTCCCGTTGCAACAATAAGTATGTCGGCTTGCAGGGTATATTGCTTCGCGTTTTGTGTTTTGCTGTGGCAAATGGTAACGGTGCAATTGCCCGGCTGCGCATTACGCAACATAAGTAGGCTCATAGGCAATCCAACAATATGGCTCCGGCCCATTACCACGCAATGCTTTCCTGCCGTAGGTATTTTGTATTTGTCAAGCAACTGAACAACACCATACGGAGTAGCAGGTAAATATGCAGGCATATTGAGTGCCATGCGCCCCAAGTTTTCCGGGTGAAAACCATCTACATCTTTATCAGGCGATATTGCATTTACAACTTTGCTGTCTGATATATGTTTCGGTAGCGGCGACTGAACTATGAATCCATCAATTGATTTGTTCTCATTCAATTTCTTAATCTCATTCAGCAGATCAGCTTCTGAAATAGTATCGTCAAATTTTAAAAGAGTAGATTGAAATCCTACGCGCTCACAGGCTTTTATTTTGCTACCTACATAAGTTTCGCTGGCAGGGTTGTGCCCAACCAATACCACAGCCAAATGCGGAGTTTTTCTGCCTTCCGCTTTCAGTTTGTCTACTTCAACTTTTATTTCGTCAAGTATCTGCTCAGAAACTTTTTTGCCGTCTAATAAGGTCATCATCAACTATCGTTTGAAAGGCATTTTTCCTGCCATTTTCATCATATTGGCCATTGCACTTTTGTTGTTCATCAGCTTCATCATTTTGTGCATGTCTTCAAACTGCTTGATGAGCCTGTTCACTTCCTGAATGTTGGTACCACTACCTACAGCCAGCCTTTTACGGCGGTTGCCGTTCAGTAGTTCAGGATGTGCCCGCTCTTTAGGGGTCATTGATTGAATGATAGCCTCAACATGCTTGAATGATTTCTCATCTATATCTGCATCCTTCACAGCGCCGCCCATTCCGGGAATCATACTTGCAATATCTTTTATGTTACCCATCTTTTTTATCTGCTGCAATTGGGCAAGGAAGTCGTTGAAGTCGAATTGGTTTTTAGCAAGCTTCTTTTGCAGTTTCTTAGCTTCCTCTACATCGAACTGCTCCTGGGCTTTCTCTACAAGGGTAACTATGTCGCCCATGCCCAATATCCTGTCAGACATACGCGCAGGATAGAACACATCCATAGCATCGGCCTTTTCGCCGGTACCCACAAACTTGATTGGCTTCTGCACCACAGCACGTATAGAAAGAGCAGCACCACCGCGTGTATCACCATCGAGTTTAGTGAGCACTATACCGTTGAAGTCAAGCTTCTCGTTGAAAGCTTTAGCAGTATTCACCGCATCTTGTCCGGTCATACTATCAACCACAAACAATATCTCCTGCGGATTGAGCGCCCTTTTCAGTTCAGCAATTTCGTTCATCATCTGCTCGTCAACCGCAAGGCGGCCCGCAGTATCAACGATCACTACCGTGTTCTCGTTTATCTGTGCCTGCTTAATGGCAGCTTTGGCAATAGCAACAGGGTCCTTTTCTTCTTCGTTGCTGAATACTTCAACACCCAGTTGTTCGCCTAATGTTTTTAACTGCTGTATAGCGGCAGGGCGGTACACGTCGCAGGCAACGAGCAATGGCTTTTTACCTTTTTTGTTCTTGAAGTAGTTAGCCAGTTTAGCTGAGAAGGTTGTTTTACCCGAACCTTGCAAACCTGCCATAAGTATAACGGTCGGGTTAGCCGCAAGCGGAATAACGCTTTCGCCACCACCCATAAGAGCAGTAAGTTCTTCGTGGGTTATTTTAACCAATAACTGCCCCGGCGATACTGCCGTGAGCACACTGCGGCCCAACGCTTTTTGCTTTACAGTATCGGTAAATTCTTTGGCTATTTTATAGTTAACGTCGGCATCAATAAGGGCTTTGCGTATTTCTTTCAGGGTTTCCGATACGTTTACTTCCGTAATGGTTCCCTGCCCTTTCAGCATTTTAAATGCCCGGTCTAATTTCTCGGTAAGGCTATCGAACATAGGATGAAAAAATTGAGGAGACGAATTTAGTAAAAAACAGTGGCCCCAGCCCAACCCTCCCCGATAGGGAGGGAGATGGTTTATTTATGGGAATATGAAATATTAAGTCTCCCCTAACGGGGGAGATTTAGAGGGGGCCGCCCTTATTCACTCTTAGCCGCCAGCAGGTAAAGTATAGCCATGCGGATGGCTACCCCGTTTTCAACCTGGTCTAAGATGATAGATTGCTTTGAGTCGGCTACGTCGCTGGTTATTTCCACACCGCGGTTGATAGGGCCGGGGTGCATTATGGTTATCTTCTTGTTAAGCGAGTTGAGCCTTTCTTTGTTGAGCCCATACTGCATGCTGTATTCGCGCAGCGAAGGGAAGTATTTTATATCCTGGCGCTCCATTTGTATGCGCAGCATATTGGCTACGTCGCACCATTCCAGGGTTTTCATCAGGTCGTATTCTACGCGTACACCCAGCGCCCCTATGTGCTTGGGTATAAGGGTAGGCGGGCCGCACACCACTACTTCGGCGCCCAATTTTTGCAGGCAGAAGATGTTTGACAGCGCTACGCGCGAGTGGAGTATATCGCCCACTATTGCAACCTTCTTGCCTTTTACCTCGCCGTACTTCTCGCGTATGGAGTAGGCATCAAGCAGAGCCTGTGTAGGATGTTCGTGGGTGCCGTCGCCGGCGTTTACTATTATGCTGTTCACATGCTTAGCCAGGAAGCTGCATGCACCCGGGCTGGGGTGGCGCATCACTATCATGTCCACCTTCATGGCCAGTATGTTGTTTACGGTATCTATCAGTGTTTCTCCCTTCTTAACCGATGACGATGATGCCGCGAAGTTCAGCACATCCGCGCTAAGGCGGCGTTCAGCCAGTTCAAAGGATATGCGTGTGCGGGTAGAGTTTTCGAAGAAGACGTTGGCAATGGTTACATCGCGTAGCGAAGGGACTTTCTTAATAGGGCGGTTAATGATGGACTTGAAATTGTCGGCGGTAGAAAAAATGAGCTCAATGTCCTTTTCGGTTATATCTTTTATTCCAATAAGGTGTTTTACACTAAGTGAGTTCATCAAGTCTACTGGTTTCTAAAGTTCTTAAAGTTTTTTATAGGATCTGTTTTCGTTTATAATTCATAACTCATCATTCAGTATCAGCCAAACTCTGTCATTGCCTTCCGTTTCCTGCCACTCTGCTTTCACATTCTGCGATATTATAGTATCTACTCGTTTACCTACATAGTCGGGTTGTATGGGCAGGTGGCGGCTGAAGCGCCTGTCGATAAGCACCAGCAGTTCTACCTTCTTGGGCCTGCCAAAGTCGAGCAGCGAGTCGAGCCCGGCTCGAATGGTGCGGCCCGTGTGCAGCACATCGTCAACCAGCACCACGTTCTTGTCTTCAATAATGAAGTTCATGTTCATGGCCTTAGGTATAACGGGTGAGCGCTTGCGGTAATCGTCGCGATAGAAGGTAGCATCCAGTTCGCCCAGCTGTATGTTAGGGTTTTTGGTAAGGGCAACTATTTTTTTGTGTAGCCTGCGTGCCAGGTAAATGCCGCGCGGTTGCAGGCCGATGATAACGGTATCCTTAAACGTATCGTGGTTCTCTATAAGCTGGTGGCAGAGGCGGTCGAGTGTTAACTCCAGGTCTTGACTTGAAAGTAATTGCTTTTTCTTCATCAAGGGTTCAAAGATATAAAATAACTATGAACGAGGAACTATAAACTATGAATTAAGTAGGAATCGGGTGGATTTCGTCATTGCGAGTGCAACGAGGCAATCTCATTAACCGCTATTGACTACGCCTAATAATTAACTAAAAAGCCTCTGGCTTTAGTTCACCACCGCCATCTTCTCAGCCGAGTACTGACCGGCTTTAAGCTTCTTGCTTACTTCGCTGAAGGCCTTTAAGGTATAGCTCACATCCTCTAAGGTGTGCATTGCAGTAGGAATGATCCTTAACAGGATGATGCCCTTTGGCACTACAGGATACACTACTATAGAACAGAAGATGCCATAATTCTCACGCAGATCGAAGGTGATGTTGGTAGCTTCGGGAACGGTACCGTTCAGGTAAACCGGAGTAACAGGGCTTTGTGTTCCGCCAATTTCAAGGCCGGCATCCATAAAGCCTTTCTGAACAGCCTTAACAATGGTCCACAGTTTATCTTTTTGTTCGGTAGTGCGGCGCATAATTTCAAGGCGCTTTAATGCACCTATCACTATTGGCATTGGCAGTGACTTAGCAAATATTTGCGAACGCATATTATAGCGAAGGTATTCAACCATATTCTCATTACCCGCCATAAAGCCGCCGATAAGGGCAAACGATTTGGCAAAGGTTCCGAAGTAAATATCAACACCTTCCTGGCAGCCTTGTTCTTCGCCGGTACCTGCACCTGTTTTGCCCATGGTGCCAATACCATGCGCATCGTCAACAAACAGGCGGAACGTATATTTCTTCTTCAGTTCTACTATTTCTTTCAGCTTACCCATTTTGCCGCTCATGCCAAATACGCCTTCGGTTATAACCAGTATTGAACCATCGGTATCTTTCACCAATGCTTCGGCGCGTTGCAGCGACTTTTCAAGGCTTTCCATATCGTTGTGGTTATACGCAAAACGCTTACCCATGTGCAGCCTTACACCGTCAACAATACAAGCATGCGATTCCGCATCGTATACAATCACATCGTGGCGGTCAACCAAACAGTCAATGGCTGAAACCATACCCTGGTAACCAAAGTTAACCAGCACGGCGTCTTCCTTCTGGACAAATGCAGCCAACTCGGTTTCAAGTTGCTGGTGGTAGTTAGAATCACCCGACATCATACGGGCGCCCATAGGGGCAGCAAGCCCGAATTGTGCAGCCGAATCAGCATCGGCCTTACGTACTTCCGGGTGGTTAGCCAGCCCAAGGTAGTTGTTAAGGCTCCAGTTCAACAGTTTCTTACCCCTGAAGTTCATGTGAGGACTTATATCGCCCTCGAGCTTAGGGAACATAAAGTAGCCATGTGTCTGCTTTGAATACTGGCCTAAAGGGCCGCGGCGTTCTTTAATCTTGTCGAAGAGATCTTTCATGCTGTTGGATTGTTTTATAAAGGCGCAAATTTACGAAAAAGGATAGAATACAGGGATAAGGAATAAGGAGTAAGGTATAAGATGTTTGCTGCGAGATTAATTTCAATTACAGAGGGCTGGATTAACTCACCATTATTTTGCCCTCTTTTTGCCATTTTTTTAACCCAATTTGATGAAAGTTGAAAATTGCTTTTAGGGGAGTTTTTATTGATAATAACAATAAAATACAATGAAAAAGTGCTGTTTTTGCTAAGACTCTTAGCAAAATGCCCCTTCCAATTCCTAGCCCGATAATTGCTTAATAATTATTATGCCATTATGCTGTTTCATTTATAATATGTTTTACCACAAATGTCTTTGGAGGTTTGCAATTTGCTTTGGGGAAAGTGGGGGAGTTATTAACCATCATTAAATTTTCTTGACATTGAGATTCCATTAAGGTTGTTAATAATATATGCTATATTTAATTACACATAGTAAATATAATGTGCATTTTTAACTCAAGATAAATGATATTACATAACAAACCTTTTATTTAAGGTCACCTATTGAAGTCTTAAAAGATGTTAAATACCAACCGTATCTACTTTTCTATTAGTAAATTGAGATGAGTAGATTAATATTAATTATAGTCTGTGATTAGATTTTCTTTTTTACTTTTGCCACAAATGGCTGAAATAACTCAAAAACATGAACTTACAGAAGTAGTCTGCGCACTATGGTTCGATTCAGCCTCTAACCTTTGGGATAGCACTTTTTTCGGAAAGTTCTATGAAAGAATTGAACCCTTGGGTTACGACTCAAAACAAGAGCAGAAAGGGTATCAAGTTCAGTTTGAAATTAAATCGGATCAGGGTGAGCCAAAACCAACCAATCAGGCTAGTGAAATTGGCTCACGGATGGTTTTTCGGAATACTAAGATGCAATATGCAATTATTATGGCTGAAAATTTTATTTCATTCCATAAACTTGCTCCATATAAGAATTGGGAATCTTTAATGAAGGAACAGGTTGTGCCTGGGATGAGGGAATATATAGATATAGGTTTAGGTAATAATATAAGGCAGGTTCAATCTCTATACTTGAATAAATACACGTTGAGTAACGAGGATACCTTGTCAAACTATTTTAAATTTATTCCTTCAGTTCAAGACTTTGGTACTGGCAAAGAAAGCAACCTGATTTTCCAAAGTCAATATCAGTTGGAGCCAAACCTATTGCAGGAAATTAGGCTGAATTCTATTCTAAATCCCGCTACAAATAGCCATGATATCTTTCTGCAATGTAGCTGCTATTCTAATCCATCTAATAATCAAAACTGGCTAACCCTTTGCAAAGATGCCCACGATCAGAACAATTTGACATTCAAAAAAATAACCAAAAATTAATTAACATGATACCACTCCTTTCAATAGATCCTCAGATACTTGAAGCGCAAAAGCGTAAGATGGAAGTGACGCCATTGACAGGAATCCATGCCCCTTACTCGTCACCGGGTAAAGAAAGGAATCTTTACTATACGATAACTAATATACCTAATAATAAAACGGAATTGTCGGATATCTTCATTTCGACAAAAGAACAATTCCAAGCGTCTCCCATATATAACCAGTTTGAATTTATGTCTACTTCAACTCATATTATGGAGGGTACTAAACCGATGACTGGTAAAGCATTACAGGCACTTTATAAAGCTATGCTTCTTCAAAGAGATAGCTCTATTGAGGAATAGTTAAACCCACATTAATGTCATTTAAGGAAACCAAGTGGGACATATTACTGCCTAGTTACTTGGTTGACACTGAAAAGGACAGACTAAAGCAATATCTTTTACAGTTTTTTGACCCTAAACACAGAGAGAATGAAAAAAGATATGATAATTTCTATCATACTTCACCACCTAATTATTTTCTTCAGGGCGATTTGATTAAAAGCATTCCGTCTGTTTTTTGGGATTATCAAAAAGGACAGTATTCCTTCCAAAAAAGTCCTGTCATTTTACTTTCCAATACCTGTGATGTAAATGAAGATAACGAGCGGTTACAAGAGAAGCAAGCAATATATGCTCCAATAACCTATTTGGATTTTTATTTGAATGCACTTAAAGAAATAGGGCTAACGGACGAACAAATAAAATCCACTTATGTTAATTTGCGCAACCAAACTTATTCCAATATCTTCTATCTACCTCCTATCTTGAAAAACGGAAAGGAAGCCGTTATTTTATTCGATACATTGTATTCTCAACCGGCGACTATCCTTCAAGAGAGCCTTTCAAAGATTAACACCGATAGAATAGCTTCTTTAAGCCACTTTGGCCTCTATCTTTTACTTTCCAAATTATCCTATCACTTCTGTAGAGTTCCAGAAAATGATGATAGAAAGGAAGAAATAATTCCTCCACCAGTTCTGGATAAGACCCAATCATATCCGTTTAATAAATGGCTTGATTTTTACAGTAGTCATACTTGATTTATTACCGAGACTAGTAGTTAATTGATTTTTTGTGCAGTTTTTTGGTCCGTATCGAGTGTTTCATATGGTATTTTTCTTACCTTTGCACCCCTAATTAAAAACCCTTAACGGCAAGGGTAATAATAACCATCCTGAGTAGGCCGTAACTTGGGAATAATGGAGTAAAGGTAAAGTAGAGGCTTACGCCGCACTTCACCTTGAGCTTCAGAATACAAACGCTCATGAGCGAAACAACAGAAAGCCTGGTTGCACCCGCACCAGAAGTCCAGGAAATTAACTGGGAAACAATCGGAAAAAAGCAAGATAACTACTCTGCCGCAGAACGCGACAAGATGGCATCGGCTTATGAAAAAACCTTAACATCGATCAACGAGCACCAGGTGCTTGAAGGTAAAGTGGTTGAAAAAACCATTAAAGATGTAGTGGTAAACATTAACTACAAAAGCGAAGGCGTTATTCCACTCTCTGAGTTCAGGTATAACCCCGACCTTAAAGTAGGCGACAGCGTAGAAGTATACGTTGAAAAACAGGAAGACAAGAATGGCCAGTTGGTTCTTTCTCACAAAAAGGCACGCTTTATGCGCGCATGGGAAAGGGTTAACAGCGCCCTTGCTACCAACGAAATTATTAAAGGCTTTGTTAAGTGCCGTACCAAAGGCGGCCTTATTGTTGATGTATTCGGCATGGAAGCTTTCTTGCCGGGTTCACAGATCGACGTTAAGCCTGTACGCGACTACGATGCATACGTAAACAAAACCATGGAATTCAAGGTGGTGAAGATCAACCCTGAATTTAAGAACGTGGTAGTATCGCACAAGGCGCTTATTGAAGCTGAAATTGAACAGCAAAAACAAGAGATAATCGGTAAACTTGAAAAAGGACAGGTATTGGAAGGTACCGTTAAGAACATTACCAGCTACGGTGTATTTATTGACCTTGGTGGTGTTGATGGTCTTATCCACATTACTGACCTTTCGTGGTTCCGCATTACCCACCCTGAAGAAGTGGTTAAGATGGGCGACAAGATACACGTGGTTATCCTCGACTTTGATAACGAAAAGAAACGTATTCAACTTGGCCTGAAGCAGCTTAGCGCGCATCCTTGGGATTCGCTGAGCCCTGACCTGAAGGTTGGCGACAGGGTG
>Ga0206938_1236_pt1 | contig 11287 bp, 9 predicted proteins | sample Alteio_BWOrgHeat_12_FD_152918 | JGI IMG/M metagenome (GOLD analysis project Ga0206938, IMG submission 152918) | Enriched cells from forest soil in Barre Woods Harvard Forest LTER site, Petersham, Massachusetts, United States -... | ecosystem: Environmental > Terrestrial > Soil > Temperate forest > O... | reverse complement strand
ACCGACAATAAAGGCAACGTGACTACTGTAAAAGGCGGCACCGATCATATCGCCAACGGTAACTACCTCACCAGTGCAGGCAAAACCGGTAACGACGCCTGGAGCACCCGCGGCGTTTGGTGCAAAGTGTTTGCCAAAATGGGCGCCGACTCTGTCAGCATCGCCATCATCGATCATCCACAAAACCCTAATTACCCCACTTTCTGGCATGCGCGGGGCTATGGCTTGTTTGCCGCCAACCCGCTTGGCGAAAAGGTTTTTACCAACGGTAAATCGGCGTTAAACCTGAAGCTTAAAAAAGGGGAATCGGTAACTTTCAGGTACCGGGTGGTGATCAGCAGCGGGGATAAAACCGTCAGCCCGGCTGAATTGAACGAAATGGCGGCAAAGTTCGCTCAAAAATAACTCTACCCCGGAGATGTGTTAACCTAACAGTACTAACACTGCCTAACAGCGCCTAACAGTGCCTAACGCTTTTTTAACATAACTAATTGTAAATCAAAATATTGAATTTGTAATGCGGCGAATCCATGTGGAGGGCCTGTGCTGTAAAATGGTATCTGAAATGAGGAGACTTACACCAGAAATCTTGCTAAAAATAAAAATATGGATATATTCGCAAAAATTGACTTAAAAAACCAATGCAAATATGAAAAAATTACTACTTGCTGCCGCGCTGATGATCCCTTTTCTGGTAAACGCCCAGGCCAAACAAGACCCATTTAATTACAGAGCCGAGGACAGGTATCTTTATTACAGCGATGTGGTGAAAGTGGATACAACTTTCACAATTCTGGACATGTACAAGGATGCCAAACTTTTTGTTACCAAACTGGCGCTGATCAATACACAGGTCACTACCGATGATTCGGACAGCGGAACTGTGATAGCTGATATTGAAGAACCTGCTACCTATAAAACTGAAACCGGCATAGGCGATGAGCCCATGACCCTTAAATACACCCTTAAAATGGAGATGAAAAAGGGCCGGTACCGTTATACTATCGACAACATACAGATAAGCTATACCGATGATGATAAAACACAATACCACACCCTCTTCGATATGGATAAAGAAAAAGGCGGCGGTATAATAGGCATAGGAAAAGGTAAACGTGTGCTAAAGGCAATGGACGCCCTGTTCCTCGATAAAATTAATTTGCTTATCTCTACGATGAGCAAACGTTCGGACGATTTTTAGAAATTAAAGAAATTAAATAAAAAAGCCAGGCGAGTGTACCCTTACCTGGCTTTTTTATGGATTATACTCCAACACAAACTAATCGCCTAAAACCTTCCCCCGGTCTATAAATTCCCCGTCCGGGTCGATTTTTAAAAAGATTGACCTAACAGGTGATTAACTTCGGTCATCAAAAGATAAGTTTTATGCATTTTAAAAAACGACTTATAGTAAATGTTGGTGTGCTGATAGTAATTGCTTTAGGCGTTGCTGCCAAATTACCCCATCAACAAGGCCCGCAAAGTGGCGTAAGCGCACTGACGCCCGTTACCCGGTCGGCCATTACATTTGGAATTAAGAACCTGGGTATTAATACCGATGGTTCAATTGGCGGGCTTGTTGCAAAAGTTAATTTTGCCCCTTCCAATCTAAGCGCCAGCAGCATCGAGGCATCGGTTGATGTTAACACGATCAATACCGACAATTCAAGCCGGGATGAGCACCTGCGCAGCGGGGATTTTTTTGATGTGGCACGCTATCCAAAAATTTCGCTCAAATCCATTGCGTTTAAGCACAAAAGCGGCAATAATTATACCGGCACTTTTACCCTTACAATTAAGGATAAGTCAAAACAAATTGAAATGCCCTTTACTTTTTTGGATAAAGAAAATACCATTGAATTTAAAGGCACATTTAAAATAAACAGGCTTGATTTTGGGGTAGGGAGCGAAAGCCTGATCCTGTCTAACGACGTCACTGTGAGTATCGACTGTGAAGGAAAAAAACAAGAGGCTGCTTAAACAGGACCTCATTTGAATTATAAGTCGTACGAAAGGAGGCTCCTCTGGAGCCAAAATGATGCAGCTTGGTTTTTCTATAAACACGTGACTCCTTACGGAGTCTAATGGATTTTATAAAATGATCAACGGCTCCGGCGGAGCCACGTGTTTATAGATGAAAACAGAAAATAGAATAGGCTCCATTAGGAGCCGCCATAATTGCGAAGGGTTTTTGAGTAACAATTTCCCGAATGGTTTTTGCGGTTGCCTTGACATTTTGTTTGGGCCTTGCTAAAACCATTACTAACTTTAAAATATTAATCTGTAATATCATTCATACCATGAAAAATATAAAATCCAGCCTGACAAGGTTCTTCGCTGCTGGCTTGCTAATCACAACCTTAGTTTACACCGCCAGCAAATGCGCCGCGCAGGCAACACCGGCACGCGCATTGCTCGCCCTTTCAAAAGGCGATCATGTTTTGGCGATCATCGACCCGGTTAGCCTGAAAGTAATAGCGACTGTGCCCGTAGGCTCCGACCCGCATGAGGTGGTGGCCTCGGCTGATGGAAAAACGGCCTATGTTACCATCTACGGCGGCGGCAGTCTGCACGAACTGAATGTGATTGACCTGGTAGGGCAGAAGGCTTTACCGACAATTGATACCCGCCCGATGATGGGCCCGCACGGCATTACCTTTGTTGATGGCAAGGTGTGGTTCACTGCCGAAGGCACCAAAACCGTGGGCCGGTATGACCCGGCAACTGGTAAATTCGACTGGGTGATGGGCACAGGCCAAAACCGTACGCACATGCTCTACGTAACCCCGGACAGTAAAAAAGTATACACTACCAACGTGGCTTCGGGCACGGTAAGTATTTTGCAGGACAGCCTCATCGTTTCAAGGCCGTTCCCCAACGGCTTTACCCCACCCCCGCACCACGATTGGGTACAAACGCTGATCCCCGTGTCTACAGGTTCCGAAGGGTTTGACGTTTCGCCAAATGGTAAGGAATTGTGGACTGCGGCTTCCGATGACGGCACCATCGCGGTGATCGACTTGGTCGCTAATAAATTATCCACAACAATTGATGCAAAAGCTATGGGTGCTAACCGCCTTAAGTTTACCCCTGATGGCAAGCGTGTGCTGGTAAGCAGCCTGCGCACCGGCGATATATTTGTTTATGATGTGGCAACACACCAGCTGATCAAACAATTTAACACCGGCAAAGGCGCAGCCGGTATCTTAATGGATGACGACGGCTCGCGTGCCTTTATCGGCTGCACCGGCGATAATTATGTGGCAGTTATCGACCTGAAAACATTAACTGTTAGCGGGCATATTGCCGTAAATGGTGCAGATGGGTTGGCCTGGGCGGTGAGGCCGTAGGGAGCTTTATATTTTGGTTCGCTGCATAGTTCTTCGTTGCCGCAAACGTCCAGTGGCAGCGGAAGGGACAGCGAAAATCGCTTGCGGCAGCGGGTATAAAATCCGAAAAAGGGCTATATTGGAATATTGAGTTTTAATGAAAAATGTAAAGGATGAATTACAACATATCATTCTCGGAGATGAACCAGCTGGCCGAACAAGCCAACTCAAAAAAGTCCAAACTTTCCTTAGAAGACATGCGGAAACAAGTAGCGCTGCTCAAAACCAAAAGCGTTTCAAAAGTAAAGAAACAGCAGAGCTAATAAATTTTTCGCTACCTCATTACTGACTTAGAAATTATTTTTGTCATTATCGTCTCAGCAGGGTCTCTCATAGATTTAAGTTAACCCACAAAATCTGATCAGGTGGATAAAGTCGTCGATTTCACCATGCGTTCCTACGGAACGCGTTTGCATCTTATTATTTTTTCGACCAAACGTCCCGATGGGACGAAAGAACAGAAAATGCGTCCTGTAGGGACGCCTGGTCGGTAGAAATCGATCAAAAAACGCATTTTCGTTCCGTAGGAACGTTTGGTGGTAGCCGAGTTAACAGTAGTAAAGCGATATTTGCGCCTATTTTTTATGGGTAAACCTGAACTCATAGAGTACCCTGCGTTCTTTCGGGCATAGTACATCGCAGGGTCCCGTGCCTGAGACCCTGCGGAGACGGAAAAACACCAATTGTAATTAATTCTATATCAATCGTCACAGGCTTAATAGTGCACTTACCAATGCTGTGCCTTTAGCAACCTGGTCTGACGCTCCTAACTCAAAATATATTTCAGATGTAATCTTTGTGACTTCGTTTAACATTTCATTAGAAACCTCGATTCTCGGTAGATTTGAAATCTTCTTAGCAATTTGATCTTGGTTACCGGCGAGTTTGATTCCGATTAGCATAGCGATATAATATTTAAGATTGGTAATGTCTTTTTTTTCAAGGGCAAAATCGCTTGCTGCGGTTTTGAGGTAGTTTTCAACTATTTTCATAATTTGAATAACCTTCAAGTAAATGTCAATTGGCAAAAATGAACTGAATATTTTCTCATATTCAATATCGGAGTTGATTAAAGTTGAAGGTCTAGCTCTTGCGCTGTCAGGCCTAAATAAAATAATCGACATCATTGCTTGTGCCAAGTATGGAATACTGACAATGTTTGAAATTGGATAGCCCTCATTTTTGTAAAAATTCTTTTTCCTGTCGTAAAAAAAATTATTTGCTTTAAAAAAATCTTCAATATTTCTATGGATTTCATCTGAACTTCGTAATGATGCAGGCGGTATATTAGTTTGACTATTGGTTGCTCGTATTATTCGATCTCGGGCTTCTTCATTTGCTTCTTTTATTATCCTAACAAGGATTGCCCTTTCATCATTCGAAGCTGTTTCTAAACCGGAAAAATATCGATAAATTTCATGGGATGTTTGAAGCCCATTTACAATTTGCGGATCTTCTATAGTAAGTTGCTTTCCAGTAAGCACGGCCTTGGGTGTTATTATTGTTACTCCGTTGTTTAGGTACCAAAAATTTTCAGAATCTTTATTAGCCAGTGTTTGCTTAATTCCCGTGTTAACTGTCACACTTCCTTGATAGTCGCGAACGTTTGATTCAAAGATGCTCCGAGCTAATTTCCCGCTATCGGAAATAAATTCATAATACTTTGTTAACGTTACCAGGCAAACATAGCTTCCGGAAGCTGTACTAATAGGTGATTCGGATACCTCGAGCACACGACTAGTTAAAGGGACATTTCGCGTCATTTCAAGCAATCGCCTTGCACTGATAAACTCGAATTTAAATTCAGCCGAACCAAATAGTTTTGTGATGGTTTCCTGAAGTTTTACCACTTTACCAGCAACATTGACATGTACTTCATCGCCCTGAGTAGCGTAGTAATATTTTATTTCGAGTTTTGGGAATGTTCTTAATAAACGCTCATGGATATTTCTGAATATTTTTACTTTGTCAAGAAGTTCCTTGTTATAACGGTTGTCGAAGCTTTCAATATCATTAGCGAGATTAAATAAATCCTCCGCGGTCTCTTTAAATTTAACTATGGCATCTTCCTTGAAACCTCTAGATGTCTTCGACTGTATAATTACAATTTCTATAGTATTCTTCTTTTGATTAAAATTTATTTCTGTATCTTCTTTAACAAGCTCTCCATTCAGAAAAACATAAATTGAATCAATTCCACCATCGCCGCCATTAGCCACTATTCCATCTTCAATATCATCATAAGTTAAATCATGATCTTTTAAAATTTCACTTGCTGTATATATTTCAAAATAACTCGAGAAACTCATCGGTATTTCGAGTTCGGCAATTTTGCTTTCAATTATTTTTTCTAGGATTATTTGGTCATTGTTTTTGGTTTCCATTAATTGTAGTTTAAGGAATTGAAGAATGATATGTTAGGTACTATCCGCAATGTAAAAATATTAAGTTGTTTTTCAGAATTAATTGTTTATCACCCAGTATTTATTATTTTAATCTCTTAAACAAAAATTACTCTTAAGAAATGAATTAGTAAATAGTACAAAAAAGCCTCAAGAGATTTTCGACTTGAGGCTTTAAATTGACTATGAGAGTTTTAAGTCTACTTTTTATGACAATGACATGTTATATTGTCATCATCATCAGATTTAGTAGTGCTTGATCCATAGCCCATTATCCAGTCTAAGCCACTGGAAACTGCGTCATGAAATGAATCAAGTGTTTTTTCTGTTGAGTCGTGCATGTAATCCAAACCTTTGCTGGTTACATCATGTGCGTCGTCTAATAAATTCTTGGACATGATTTTTTAAATTAATTGTTAATAAATTTATTTTTTGCTTTTTTCTCGGCAAAGCTTATACCGCACACCGTAACATACGTCTACCACAATTACGGCATCTTTTGATTTGACAATTATTTTGTTAAAATTGTAAATTATTAATTATCAGGTGCTAAATTGACTAAATTCAACAACGGTTTTCTTCTGTTTATCATTCTAAATTCTAAAACCTAAACTATTTTATGCATAAAGAAACCTACTATGATCCATCTACAATCCCGCTAAGCAAAGACCTTTTTTTAAAAATAAAACAGGGGATTGACGTTTTCATGTTAACTATGAAAGCCAAAAAACATAAACTTTCGAAAGCTCAAGCGTACTGTGAACTTATTGACGCACTGGAATCTTTTAAGCCGGATTTGCCAGTAACTCCAAAATGGCTGGTGGACCTCTACGCCGGGCGTAAGACTGATCATAATTGCAATAAAGAAGTGCTTAATGCTCTTTGCTCAGTTTTAAAGATTAACGAAGAAAATGACACCTTATTTATCGACCTAATAAAAAAATTCAAAGATTTGTGTGCTGTAGATGAAGGCGTTGAGGATTTTGCTGGGAAGTATAAACTTTTTATTGGTGGGCGCTATCAACCAAGCATGTATAGTATTGCCTATGACATTCCGATGGAAATATTTCAAAGTGGTATTGTCAAAATTATCCAAACTTATACAAAAAAAATATATTGGGGATTATTACTATTAAGGGATATAAATACAATGGAAATACTTTCTTTTGACTTTAAAGATAATAAAATTATAGGTGTCGGAAGTTTTTTGATGTTCAAAATTAATGGGTATAAAAAGCGTCAAATTTACTTTCCCGGAGTAAATTTTGGATTTGACTCAGCAACTATGCCCGTTGTGTACCAATCTTTTCTTTCAGCGGATCCAGAGTTAGATAGAAGCCACCCAATTGTGTTAAAATATTTTTCAGAAGTAGTAAACAACTTAAGGATGGAATGTCCAACACTTGTTGAAACAGAACGATTAAGACAAATGTTTTTTTGATATGAACGCAATTCTGTAGGTGGAAACTTCGAGATGGCGATTTTTTTGAAACTACAATACCTTGTTCACGCCTTTATCGCAACCTCCCCTGCTTTCCGAAGTTTGTAACTTCGGATGGTTATACCACTGTTGGAAGCCACGACAAAATAGTGTTATATTTTTGCTTTGCTGCGATTTGCCCTGGCAGGCTTAGACTCAGCAGGTTTAGAACGGCCAATATGAGTTGAGATTTTCACTGATCCCTGAATCACAAATACTACGCTTTCCGGTTTCTCCCCGGTTTTTTTGTATTGAGCGATAGCCTGCCGGATATTATTTTTAGTATCCTCAGTTAAAACTGAAGGAGCTACCACCAGGTCAATGTTCTTTGGTTCTCTGATATATCCCATTTCGTTATACTTTAAAATACTGTTTAATCAAAAATAATGCCTCCCGCGGATAAATGATCATGTTATGCCCGCCGTTATGAACGGCGCCCAGGATTTTTTCATAGTGGGCGATCAATTGGGTTTTGGACTGAAAAGAAACAAATCCCTCATTCCCCTGATCCCATGACCTTTTACAGGCATAAGCAAAAAGGTTTCCGCCGACACCCTCATGCTGCTTTTTGGGACCGAAATTAATCGGCGCACTTTCAGCAAGATGAACATAAACAAATCCCTCCGTATCACTCAGGCTTAACAATCCCTGAATTGTTTTCGGTTCGTTCGTTTTTACCAATTTATAAACAGTTCTGTCATCCTGGTTAAACTCAGTCCGCCACGAAAAATGCCAACCTTCTTTTTTTGAGGTTTGTTTAATATCCTCCTTACTTGCAGGCACGACTTCTGTTTCAAAAGTTTCTCCATTACTTATCTGACGGATACTGTTTGTCAGGTAATCAACAATCAGATCAAGATGGTAAACCGAATCTTCAGACATTATACGAATATACGAAATATGTAAAAATAAAGTGAATTTTACAGTCAAAATCACCACGAAAAGACAATAGTTCCCGATTCACATCCTCAGCGCAACTGCAAGCATCATCCAATTTAATACTTTACCATCTCAATCTTCACCGGCCCTAAAAGCCCCGACGACTCCAAACCCGACCTGGGATCCGGCCCGAAAGTAGCCGAAACCTTTCTTTGATCAGGGGGGAGCTTGCTATCGCCGAGCAACCGGTTCATCCAGGTGTTTACTACTTTTATCACCAGTTTATTTGCGCCGGGTTTAAGTGCTTTGGTAATTTCCACCTGGTAGGGTGGGGTCCAGGCGCCGCCCATCTCTATGCCGTTAACGGTCACTTTGGCAATCGCCCTGGCAAGGCCCAGGTCGATGATATAATGCGCACCCGGTGTTAGTTTTGCGATGTTAAAAGTGTTGTGATAATACGCCGTACCCGAGTAGTATTTGATACTGTCATTTGCGTTAAGCGACCAGTCGGTTAACGAATTGAACACTATTGGTTTTGCCGGGCCGCGCATGGCCTTATCAAAATTAACAACCCATGGGGTAGTAATGCTGATGGTTTTGGCGGCAGAGGGGTAATTTGTTTTGTTGGGATTGCCTTTAGTCCCGTTTTTTCTGAAGATCACAAACGCGCTTTCAAAAGGTGCCAACTGCATCGGAACTGAGGTGGTAGTTGTGCTTTGGCTATAGGCCGGCAAAGGGCGCAAGGTGCCGGTAACTGCATTCCATAGTTCAGGGCTTTTGCCTGTGATGCGGAACGCTGTTGAAATATTTACAGGCGTATTTTTTTGGTTTGACACAAAATAGATCGATCCATCCTTCAATTGCCGGTGGATAAAAAGGATGGAATCACTTTTCGTTATTTTAAGGTCGGGTTGCACTTTGACCAGGTCCAACGCCTGCTGCAGATCCATGCCGCTAAGCACAAGGCCCTTGCCGTAATGGTTAACTTTTGTGTTTTCGCCGTCAATATTGCCCCAAAGTTCGGCTGCTATGCTTTGCACCCGCTGGTCAGCTGCCGGGTAATTGGCCAGGCTTGGCGATCTGTCGGGCCTGGGCCCTAAAATTACTGCGCCTTGCTGTACCAGCTCTTTTATTTTTGCGAGCAGTTCCGGACGGATGGTCCGGAGTTTTGGCAGTACGAGGATGCTGTAGCGGATGCCGTTTGGCAATACCAGTTTTCCATCGTTTACGGTAAGCTTTTGTTTGATCACATCACCATTAATATAATCATAGGAGTAACCCTGCGGTAGCGCCGGGTCAGTTACCCCTGTCATTTTTGGTGCATCTTCGCCTATAAAGTAAGCCACATCGGCTACATATTGGCCCTGTTGCAGCATCATGTTGCACCTTTTCATGTATTTTAAAAATACATCCATATCAAAAAACCAGGTATTTAAGCGGTTAAATTCAACGCCAAACCAGGCCGTTACACCCGGCCCAATATCATCTTTTGGCTGCGAGATATAAACGTGCAGCAGGGTATTGTTTATCCCCTCGGTAAAAAAACGGTCGCCGCGTTTTTTAAACATGGCCGGGTACCGGTAAAACGGAGCGCCCGCTGCGGTGAATGATTCGGCAGATACCTTAATTTTTCCATAAATATGCGCTGATGAGGAAGCAGCACGGTTTTCTATATCACCCAGATCGCCCTCGCTCCAAAATTCTCCGCCCACTTCATCCGACTGACCGCCATACTGCAAAAACTCGCCGGGGTAACCCCAATGTCCGTAATTTTCAAGCCAGGTAGTCAGCTCGTTTTTGTGGCTTATATCGCGCAAACCGCCCACATATTTAAAGGAAACGTCATCAGCCACCAGCCTTCTTAAATCCCATAAAAAACGATCGGACAGATCTTCGCTGCCCACTACTTTGCCCTGTAAAACGGGCATATACGGCGTTGGGTCGTAATTATATTTTTGTTTGAATTCGGTTATCAAATCATCGGTCCAGTTCTGGCTCCCGGTTTCGTAACTATCTTCAACGGTTACCTTAAATGTTTTGCGGTCTTCGGGCGGTATGCGTTTAAGGATCTGCCCCAGAAATGCGTTAAAATGTTCCGCCACATGTTCCCTGCTCATTTTGTCAATTTCCAAACCCTGGCCTTCGGGCGGTGCGGGGCTATTGGTTACATTGGTTGGCGTCATCCCGGTCCGCTCAATAATCCAGTTACCTGTGGGCACCTGCCAGTTAAGCATACCATCGGCCGTCATATAGCTCGAAATATCAATTACTTTATTTGGGTCGATGATATATTTCGAGGCTTCGTCCGGTTGTGGCGCCCATTGGTAGTTTTGCCAGAAGGGGTGCGGGGTTGGCCACATTTTTGCCAGCGTTTTTTCGATATAATCCTCCACCATCGGGGTTGATGATAGCTTTAATTCCGTAATGCCGCAATCATTTGAGATCCTGGTAAACACCAGCCTGATGCCGGTTGATTTGGTTGCCGGGATAGATATAGCCGCTGGGCCGTAAGGGGTAAAACCGGTATTTAATGCAGGGTTTGTCCGGTCGATGTCGAAGTGTTTAATGGTGACGTAATCACCATTTGTCTTAGCCTGAATCTCACCTTCCAGGTAAACTGGCTGTTGTGTTGTATTGATAATGATGCTGCGTATAGTATCGGGTGCAGTTGTGTTGATGTCTAACGAAAATTGCTGCCCGTTATGGAGATGGATGGCGGTAGCCGGATTGTTATCTGTTAAATTATTCAGCGAATCGATAGCTGGTATTGAAGAAAGCTGCGCATGGATAACGGCGCCATAACCCGCCGGAACAGGGTAGGCCAAAACTTTAACATCCTGGAATTCTTTTTGTGGCTGATCCAGTTTTTGATGCAACGCCAATGGCCCTTGTACGGTAACCTGGGATGAGGTTAAATAACGCATGGACTGGGCCGGTTTAACCCATGGGCCACCGGATTGGCTCCAGCCCGGTCCGTTAAAAATACCTATCTGTATATTTAAACGTGTTGCTGTTTTTAGCGCTGCGTCCAAAATGTCCCACCACTCATCAGTAAACATTTTTACCTTACCCCCGGGCACGTTATCCAGGCCGATATTGCCAATGAAGGCCCGGTTGATGCCCACTTTTTTCATCGC
>Ga0206938_1235_pt1 | contig 11312 bp, 1 predicted proteins | sample Alteio_BWOrgHeat_12_FD_152918 | JGI IMG/M metagenome (GOLD analysis project Ga0206938, IMG submission 152918) | Enriched cells from forest soil in Barre Woods Harvard Forest LTER site, Petersham, Massachusetts, United States -... | ecosystem: Environmental > Terrestrial > Soil > Temperate forest > O... | reverse complement strand
TAACTTATCGTATTTTGTTGCAGGCCTTTCTGCCAGTACTACATATTATTATCGTGTAAGTGCAAGTAACAGTTCAGGTAATAGCGGGTATACACCGGGTACCTATACAACCGTCACAACTTTGTCTGCTGCCGGCTGTTCTACAAATTCTACGTGGCTGCAGGTTGGCTCGGCTGCAGGTGGTGGCGGGATAACTAACAGTGATCCCGCTGTTGGAGCTGACTACGAAGTAGCCGCAATGGTTAACGATTGTAAGGATAATAAACTTTTTGCCGGCGGATACTTTACATCTGTAAATAATACTTCGATACCTGCAAGCTGTGTTGCCACGTGGACACCATCTGCGGTGTATCCATATACATCAGGCACATGGGCCAGTATTGGAACCATAGGCGGTGGCTTAGCTGTAAGTAACCTTGGAGCCGATCAAAATCCACGTGAAATATACGCTATGGCGTATTACCAGGGGATTGTATATGTCGGTGGAAATTTCACTACTATAAATGGAAGTGCCACTGATGGTTCAGGAAACGTGTATAATAACCTGGCGCAGTATAATGTATCGTCTGGTGTATGGTCAGCCGTTGGGGGAAGCGGAGGAATAACAGGCGGAAGCGGAACTGGATATGCAGTATTTTACTCCCAGGGGCCAGTATCAGGAAACATAGGCGGTTTTTACGTACAATCATTGGCTGTGGATAATAGTGGCAGATTGTACGTGGGCGGTAACTTCACAAAAGTAGCCGGTGCTTCAACAGATGGTTCGGGTAAAAGTTTCAATAATATAGCTATGTGGAATGGATCCACTTGGTCAGCATTGAACGGTGGTATGACCGGAACAAATTCAAATGGCGCCGGAACTGCAGTACCTACAGTATATTCCTTAGACATAGTGGATAGTGTACATGTGTATGCCGGTGGACAGTTCAAAACAGCAGGCGGAACCAGTGCAAGTAATATAGCCATGTGGAACGGTGCTGCATGGTCGGCATTAGGTAATGGAATACCACAAAACGCTATGGGCCCCGGATTGTGCGGTGGTGTTGTAAGTGGCACTGTTAATTGGTCTGATTGTCCCGCGGTTCTTGCACTTGCTAATGTGGGCACGTTAGTTTATGCTGCGGGAATGTTTAATAAGGCAGGCACAGTAAGTGCAAATAACATTGCTCGATGGAACCAGTCAACAAGTACATGGGCTGATATTGGCGGCGTTGGAGGCCCTACTAATGATATAGGAGAAGCTACGGCACTATACGCAAATAATGGTCTTCTTTATGTAGGCGGTGATTTTCAGGAAGCCAACAACTGTTTGTTGACCGTAAATAATATTGCCGCATATGATGGAGCCAGCTGGATACTCTTGCCTGCTTCGGCTCCCGGGTTCCAGCCAGGGTTGTCGAACGTGTTATCGATAACATATTTAACCGGTTTTCCATCTCCGGGATACGGCATTCTATATGCCGGCGGCGACTACGAGGGCGGAACAAATGCTCCTTCTGATCCATCTGTAAATCATATTGCGCAATACCCGGGTGTAGCAACTCCTGTCCCCGTCCTTACTGTTACCCCTTCGTTAACTATTTGTGCAGGCGGCAGCACAACACTTACCGCCAGCGGAGCAAATTCATATACATGGAGTCCCGGAACAGGACTTAGCTCTACAACCGGATCGAGCGTAACTGCAAATCCGGGTGTAACAACTACCTATACTGTTACAGGCACAAATTCAAGTGCATGTAACTGCGGTTGTACACAAACTGCTACGGTAACAGTAACTGTAGTTTCCGGGTTAACAATCAGCGTCACACCAACATCAGCATCAATATGTTCAGGCAACTCCACCTCGCTGAGCGCGAGTGGAGCGACAAGTTATACGTGGAGCCCGCCAGGGGGATTAAGTTGTACAAGTTGTCCAAACCCAACAGCTAATCCGGGTTCCACAGTTACTTACACCGTAACCGGCACTGCCGGCGGTTGTACTGCAAAAGACAGTGTAATAGTTACTGTTACTGCGCCCCCTACTATAAATGTTACACCATCATCACCATCAATATGCGCAGGAGGCTCAACCTCTCTGAGTGCGAGCGGCGCAACAAGTTATACGTGGAGCCCGCCAGGGGGATTAAGTTGTACAAGTTGTCCAAACCCAACAGCTAATCCGGGTTCCACAGTTACTTATACCGTAACCGGTACAACAGCCGGTTGCCCGGGGAAGGACAGTGTTACAGTAACAGTTACTCCAACACCAACAGTTAGCGCTGCGGTTACGAGTATTTCTGCAGCTGTATGTGCAGGGGACTCAATGAGCCTGCTGGCGAGTGGTGCAACAAGTTATACGTGGAGCCCGGCCGGTGGATTAAGCTGTACAAGTTGCCCGAATCCTAATGCGGGGCCTTCTGTAACAACAACATATACGGTAACCGGCACAACTGCCGGATGTTCTTCAACGGCTAACGTTACAGTAACTATTTATCCAACTCCTACTGTTTCTGTAACTCCATCTGCGCCGGGTATTTGTCCGGGCGGTTCAGTAAGTATGACTGCAAGCGGAGCATCTAATTATACATGGAGCCCCGGTACAGGCTTAAGCTGTACTAATTGCCCAAACCCAACTGCTAATCCCGGTTCAACAACCACATATACTGTCACCGGAACAAGTGTAAATGGTTGCGTTGCCAAAGACAGTGTTACCGTCACTGTATCACCTGCATTAGTAGTTACTATTGCACCTTCAGCAACATCAATGTGCTCTGGCAGCTCTGTTAATCTTTCTGCAAATGGCGCTGCAACATATACATGGAGCCCTGCTACGGGCCTGAGTTGTACGAATTGCCCTAATCCGAATGCTTCTCCGGCAGGAACCACTACATATACTGTTGTAGGTACATCTGGTGGCTGCACGGGAACAGATAGTGTAACTATTACCATTACTTCTGCACCAACAGTTAACATTACTCCATCTGCCAATACAATATGTTCAGGCGACTCCTCAGTTTTATCGGCAAGCGGCGCAACTACGTATACATGGAGTGGAACTGGATTAAGTTCAACTACAGGCTCACCGGTAACTGTTAAGCCAACAACAACAACAACATATACAGTTGTTGGGAATAGTGGAGGCTCTTGTAATGACACGGTTCAGGTTACTATAACCGTAAACCCAACCCCGACGGTTACTGCAACTCCGGTTTCACCAATAATTTGTTCAGGTAATTCTACAAGTATTACTGCGGCGGGTGCAACATCTTATACTTGGAACCCCGCAACGGGTTTAAGTGCGACCACAGGCACTACAGTAACGGCAAGCCCGGCAAGCACTACAACATACACAGTTACCGGAACCAACGGAAGCGGATGTAATGACACTGCATCGGTAACCATAACTGTGAATCCAACTCCAACGCTTAATGTTACACCACCTTCACCTGGTATTTGCGGAGGTGATTCTGTGGTTATGACAGCCAGTGGTGCTGCAAGTTATACATGGAGCCCCGGAACAGGTCTGAACGCTACAACTGGCGCTGTGGTTACTGCAACCCCGGGTGCTACAACAACGTATACTATTGTCGGAAGTAATGGAGGTGGATGTAACGATACGACCAAAGTAACAATCAGCGTAGGTGCTTTGGTAGTAAATGCAAGTCCTGCAAGCCCAACTATATGCTCCGGTACTTCAACAACTATTACTGCAACAGGTGCAGTTACTTATACATGGAGCCCCGCAACCGGATTAAGTGCCACAACGGGTTCAACCGTTACAGCTAATCCTGCATCAACTACTACGTATACTGTGGTGGGAAGTTCAGGTGCTGGCTGTAAAGACAGCAACACTGTTACTATTACCGTAAATACTACACCAACTGTTACTGTAACTCCACCTTCTGCTACCGTTTGTAAGGGTAGCAATACATCATTAGCAGCTAATGGTGCAACCAGTTATACCTGGAGCCCCGGTGGAGGCCTAAGCTGTACCAATTGCCCGAACCCAACAGCCGGGCCGGCTGCAACTGCAACCTATACAGTAACCGGAACGACTAACGGATGTACTTCAAAAGATTCTGTAACTATTACCATAGACAATCCGACCATTTCAATAAGTGCAGGCTCATCCACAATTTGCGCGGGAGCCAACACCGTACTTAATGCAAGTGGCGGAACAACGTATGTGTGGAGCCCGCCAGGGGGATTAAGTTGTACAAGTTGTCCAAACCCAACAGCTAATCCGGGCTCCACCACAACATACACTGTTGTAGGAACCGATGCACTTGGTTGCACTAACAGTGACAGTACTCAAATAACTGTAAGTGCTAAGCCCGCAGTTAGTGTTACAGCAGTTGATTCAATGATTTGCCAGGGAAGCAGTACAAGTATGAATGCAACAGGCGCAACCAGCTATACCTGGACACCAGGAGGTGGCCTTAGTTGCACTAATTGCCCTAACCCGACAGCTAATCCGGGTAGTACAACAACGTATACCATTGTGGGAACAAACGCAGCCGGTTGTACCGATACTGTTAACTTTATATTGACCGTAAATCCTACTCCTACCGTAACTATTAGCCTATCGGGTAATGATACGATATGTCCGGGCCAGTCAATTACGTTGACTGCAAATGGATCAGCAACTTACTCATGGAGCAACGGTGCTACAACAAGTAGTATAACTGTTTCACCTGCAACCGTAACAACTTATACTGTAAAAGGTTCAAATGGCAATTGCTCCGATAGCGCTTCTGTTACCATCAATATTTATCCACCTCTTGTTGTAACCATGTCCTCGGCAGATACTATTTGCGCGGGTAAAACAGCGCAGGTAAGTGTAAGCGCAAGTGGAGGCAAACCCGGTTATAGTTACCAATGGAATAGTGGACTGGGAACCGGAACGGGCCCATATTCGGTAACACCGGGCTCATCAACATATTATGCGTGTACGGTAACAGACGGTTGCGGTAGTACTAAGGCCGATTCGGTACAAATATATACCCTACCATTCTCGACTAAAGCAATATTTGCAGCAACACCAGATACAATTATGGGTGGCCAGTTTGTGCTATTTAATAATATGAGCACAGGTGCAACTTCATATTTCTGGAACCTGGGTGACGGAACAACCTCAACGGATACTTCGTTATTTCACCAGTATGGCCCTGCCGGAAACTATGTGGTTTACTTAGTAGCTACTAACAAATTTGGCTGTATTGATACCGCATTCGATACTGTGTTTGTTATTGAAGGTATTACTGTGCCTAACGTATTTACACCTAATGGTGACGGAATGAATGACGTATTCCATGTAACTGCTGGAGGTATGCAAAGCTATCTAATTGAAATATTTAACCGCTGGGGTGAAAGGGTATTTGAAGCCAACTCACCTAACATTGACTGGAGCGGCAGAAGTAATGCCGGTGTAGAAGAGTCAGATGGCGTATACTATTATGTAATTAAGGCTGTTGGTTACGACCAGAAGAATTATAACCTGACAGGTTATATACAGTTGATTCGTTCAAATTAAAAATGTAAATTTGGAAAACCCAAAACATCGTTAACAATAATGAGAAAGCTCTACTCTGTAAAATTCTATTGTTTAATCTTCAGCTTCCTTCTTCTTCAACTTACTACTACAAATGCTCAGCAATCGAACCCACAGGTAAAGTGGAAAATCGAGGATTTTGCTGAAAGAAGGGTATTTATCGAAAATAAGGGCCAGTTTGCTTCACCGGATGGCCAGCCGGTTTTATTTGCATTTGATGAAAGTTCAGTGCGGATTTACTTCACCGCTAAGGGGTTGAATTATGTTTTCACAAAAAAAACGGTTAACCGTACTGATAAGGAAAGAGAAAAGTTTTCTGGTCCAAGTGGAGAAGAGGAAGAACACAGTGTGAACCTTGATATTGACAAAGTAAATATGCAATGGGAAGGGGTTAACCCAAATGTTCAAGTGGTAGCCGAAGAAGAAACGCCTGATTATTTCAGTTATTCTGTAAAGCAGGGCAAAGACCTTAAAAACATTAATTTCATCAAGGCTTATAAAAAATTGGTTTATAAAAACCTCTACCCGGGCATTGATGTTGAGTTTGTATTTCATCCTGATAAAGGTATTGAGTATTCATTGATCGTTCAACCGGGTGCCGATGTATCTGCATTCAAAATGAAATACTCAAATGACAGGAGAATAAATATTGTAAATGGCGATATTCATATTGCAACTGAGTTCGGAGATATAATTGACTATGCACCGGTAACCTACGTAACAGGAGATAAATCAGAAACAGTTTCGTCGCGTTTTACAAAGAACGGGAATGTGGTTTCTTTCAGCCTTGGTAATTATGATAAAACAAAAGAGATTACTGTAGATCCATGGACAATCACACCTGCTTTCTCAAATTCAAACCGTATTTGGAATGTGCAGTGCGATGGTAGTGGCAATGTTTACTTATATGGCGGCGATTCGCCACTTACGTTGAAGAAATTTACATCAGGCGGTACTATAATATGGACATATAGTACTCCCTGGGATAGTTCTAGTTATTGGTTAGGTACAATGGTTACCGACAGGAATGGGAACTCATTCGTTACTTCAGGTTCGAATGGCGAAGTTTCAAAAGTAAATTCAGGTGGTTCATTGGTTTGGCACAATAACCCTAATGGTGGCTTTAGCCCAACGTACGAATACTGGCACGAGGCATTAAATTGTGACCAGACACAGCTTATAATAGGTGGAATGTATGGCGTAGGTGCACCTCCGGGCGGCTGGCGTGGTGCGATAATGCTTATTAATATGGGCAGTGGTGCAATATCAAGTACAAAAGTCGTTGGCAGCGGATCGGGATTTACAATTGACGAAGTAAGATCGTTATGTTTTGCGCCTAATGGCAACTATTACTTTATGACACTGGATAGTATAGGCTCGGTTACACCAGCACTTGCAATTAATTTCAAGAATAACCATAGCTATAATTTTTCATACGGAAGTCCAAGTTATTCCATTGTTGGGAATATGGGTTTGAATGCCATGAAAGCTACTCAGAATTTCATTTATACCCAGAATGGTTCTACTGTTAACAAACGTAGTATTGGTAATGGCGTTATACTTGCGTCTTCCCCAATTCCTGGTGGAAGTACCTCAAGTTCACTGGGAACAAATTCTCCTAATAACAGTGGTATAGATATTGATAGTTGTGGTTATGTATACGTAGGTTCTGGTAACGCGGTTGTTGAATACGATATGAACCTTACTAAGATTACCCAGGTTGCAACTTCTAACGTTGTGTATGATGTGGCAGTAAACACTACAGGTGATGTAATTGCCTGTGGAAACGGATTCGCGATGGCTATTGGTTTCGGTGCATGCAAACCATCGGCTCCGATATGTAAACCTTGTACAAATCCTACCATTACCAAAACACGTACCAATGCGTTGTGTAACGGCGGCACAGGTAGTGCATCGGTTAATGCAAGTGGCGGCGGTCCGTACTATTATAGCTGGCAACCGGGCACTGATACAACTTCAACAGCTAATAATTTAAGCGCGGGAACATATACTGTTTCAGTAACTAATGCCGGTGGTTGTACAGTTACCGATACAGTAGTAGTAAAACAACCAACTGCGTTAACGGTGGGTACCACATCAGCACCTGATTGTACGGGTGGCAGCGGAACGGCAACTGCAATTGCTTCGGGTGGAACAGGTCCTTACACCTATAACTGGACACCTAGCGGAGGCACGGGTGCAACAGCAACAGGCCTTTCGGCTGGTACTTATACTTGCACTATAACAGATAAGAATGGTTGCAAGCAAACTCCAACTGTAACTGTAGCAACGGGTTCAGGCTCTGCGCCAACAGTAACTATGTCTAATAATCCTGCATCGTGCGGGCTGTGTAATGGTACTGCCACCGCAACACCATCGCCTGCGGGTACATATACCTATACTTGGTCAAATGGCGATACAATTCCAAGTATAGCTAACCTGTGTGCAGGAACGTATACATGTACTGTAACTCCTTCAGCAGGTACAACAACAGTTACATTTTATACTGAGAATTTTACCAGCGGAGGCGGAACATGGACGCTCAATACTGCTGGTACAGGAACAAACGGCCCTAACGCCAACCAATGGGTGGTAGATGCCAGCAGCCCGCCATGTACAGGCGGTTCTGGCGGTAACTATCTGCATATTGCATGTAGTAAAAGTGCACCACCTTTCTACACATGCAGTGCGGGCCCTCATTACGATCCGGGTAATCCTATCACTGATAATTCTACAACCGATAAATATGCTACTTCAGCTAATATATCAACTATTGGAAAGACAAGTATTACACTCAAATTTACCTATCAGTGTAATGGCGACCCGGGTAACGATTATGGTGTGGTAAGCTTAAGTAATGATGGTGGTGTAACATGGACTGACCTGCCAACTAAATACAGCAGCGTAACTACATGTACAACAGCAAGCATTGCAGTACCTGCCGCGTATGAAGGTATTTCGAATTTCCGCATTGGTTTCCGTTGGATAAATAACCAGGATGGCACAGGTAACGATGTGCCTTTCTGTATTGATGACATTTCATTAACGGCTACAGTTCCTGTTTCGGGTTGCCCTGCAGTACAAACTGTAACTGTACCTTCAGGTGGTGGCTTTACATTGAGTGCAACACCTACCAATGCTACTTGTGGTAATACAAATGGCGCGGCATCGGCTAACCCTAACCCACCGGGAGCATATACCTACAATTGGTCAAACGGGCAAACAGCGCAAACCGCAACGGGACTTTCTGCAGGTACATATACTGTAATCGTATCATCGGGTGGTGGATGTGCTGATACAGCAAAAGTTACCATTGGCACAACCGGTGGCGCTTCAACCTCGAATACCATAAATAATTTATTATGTGCTGGTGGTGGCACCGGAACAGTATCAGTTACTGCAACCGGCGGTACATCGCCATATACTTATTCCTGGAGCAGCGGACAAACAACATCTTCTATAAGCGGTATGTCAGCCGGTTCTTATACATGTTCAGTAACTGATAAGGGCGGTTGCGTAACGGTTGATACCTTAACTATAACACAGCCAGCGGCATTAACTGCATCGTCAACTTCAACTAATCCGTTATGTAATGGTGGCACAGGTACTGCATCTTCCACTAACGGTGGGGGTACATCGCCATACACATATTCATGGAGTAGTGGGCAAACAACATCAAATGCAAACGGCTTAAGCGCGGGAATTTATACATGCACCGTAACTGATAAGAACGGATGTACTATTAAAGACTCAGTTATTATTGCACAACCAGCTGCAATTACGGGCAGTGTAACAAGTACAACACCTGCAAATTGTGGTACGAACAATGGTGCGGCAACAATAAGTGCTTCAGGCGGAACAGGTGCATTAACATACAGTTGGTCACCAAGTGGTGGTTCAGGTACCACTGCAAGTAATTTGACTGCCGGAACTTATACATGTACAGTTACAGATGGTAATGGTTGTACAAAAACAATTATAGCAGCTGTGAATAATGTGGGCGGACCAACAGTCACGTCAACTTCTGCTAATCCTTTATGTTTTGGCAGTAAAGCCGATAGTGCAACTGTTACCCCAAGTGGCGGAACACCGCCATATACTTATAGTTGGTCGCCAAGCGGCGGAACAAATGCTACCGCAACCAATTTAAGTGCAGGAACATACACTTGCACAGTTACAGATAAAGGTGGTTGTGTAACAAATGATACTATAACCATAACTCAACCTCCGCAAATTACTGTCACTAATTTTGTAACCAACCCAAGCTGCGGCAAGAACAATGGAAGTATTTCAGCTATTGTAAGCGGCGGAACAGGTACATATACCTACAGTTGGTCGCCAAGTGGCGGAACCGGTAATACGGCAAATAATCTTAGTGTTGGAACGTATACATGTACTGTGAAAGATGCAAATGGTTGCACTCAAACAGATGCGGTCAGTATTTCAAATTCGGGTGCGCCTACTGTAACTTCGAGCAGCAAAAATGAATTATGCTTCGGTACTTCAACAGGTATTGCTTCAGTAAATGCAACGGGAGGAACGGGGCCATATACGTATAGCTGGTCGCCAAGTGGCGGAACACAGGATTCCCTGGTTAACCAGAGTGCAGGTACATATACTTGCACGGTAACGGATAGTAAGGGATGCGTAACTATTGACTCAGTTACAGTAAAACAACCGCTTGCAATTGTGGCTACAGTATCAACGGTTGCGGCAACTTGCGGAAATCCGGGTAGTGCTAAAGTAACGGCATCAGGTGGAACGGGTGTATTAACATATAAATGGTCTCCCGGTGGTTCAACGAATGGTTCAATAAGCGGCCTTAGCGGTGGAACATACACATGTACTGTTACCGATGCAAATGGTTGCAGCACTCAACAAACGGGTACAGTTAGCGGAAGCTCAGGGCCCGTGGTTACGGTTACTAAGGATACTACCATTAACCTGGGCGATAGCGTGAAGATAAGTGCAACAGGTGGTGGAACATACGTATGGACGCCGACAACAGGATTGAGTTGTACCAATTGCCCTAACCCGCTTGCATCACCAAGCCTTACAACTGATTATTGTGTTACTGTGACAGATACTACGGGCTGTCAGGCTGATTCGTGTATGCGCATCACAGTCGAACTGCCTTGTGGTGAAATATTTGTACCTACTGCATTCTCACCTAATGGTGACCATGCAAACGACTTAGAGTGTGTATATGGTAGGTGCATTCAAACCCTTGATTTTGCAATATATGACCGCTGGGGTAACAAGGTGTTTGAAACACAGGACCAAACTTTATGCTGGGACGGATCATATAAAGGAAGCCTAATGAATTCGGGAATATATGTTTACTACCTGCAGGCAGTAACGGTAAAAGGCGATAAGATAACTCAGAAAGGAAATATTACCTTAGTACGATAATTGAATATTATAAAGAGAGAAGGATAATGAGAAATACAAAACTTATAGCAGTTCTTAGCCTGGTAAGCGGTTTGCTATTTCAAGAGGCTAAAGCACAGGATATACACTTTTCGCAATTCTATATGTCGCCCTTAACACAGAATCCGGCATTAGTGGGTGCAGAGCATGAATTGCAGGCCATATTAAATTATAAGAACCAGTGGCAAACTGTGGCGTCGCCTTACCGCACTTATGCGGGCTCATTTGATATACGTGCCAGCAAGTCAAAAGGTACTAAAGGTTTTTGGGCTTTCGGTTTAGATTTTTTCAGTGATAAAGCCGGAGATGCCCAGGTAGGAACTACACAGGCAAATTTAACGGCGGCGTACCA
>Ga0206938_1233_pt1 | contig 11348 bp, 7 predicted proteins | sample Alteio_BWOrgHeat_12_FD_152918 | JGI IMG/M metagenome (GOLD analysis project Ga0206938, IMG submission 152918) | Enriched cells from forest soil in Barre Woods Harvard Forest LTER site, Petersham, Massachusetts, United States -... | ecosystem: Environmental > Terrestrial > Soil > Temperate forest > O... | reverse complement strand
CCTTGAATGCCGGCTTCGAAAACTTCCGCGATTTTATGTTCAAAGCCCTGGGCAGGTTTGACTATTCCCCACAGGATTGCTACCATTTTCACGAGGCTATCGAAAAAGAGATCGTCCCTATTTTACAGGAACAGGCTGAAAAGCGTAAAGCGGCTTTGGGTCTGGATGCCTTAAAACCCTGGGATACCGAGGTGGATACATCGGGCAAACCAGCCTTACGGCCTTTTGAGAACGGAACCGAACTCATCGAAAAATCTATCCAGTGCTTTAGCAATATCAGCAGGTATTTGGGCGAACGTTTGGAGATCATGAAGGATAACGGCCTGTTTGATGTGGAGAGCCGCAAGGGCAAAGCCCCGGGTGGTTATAACTACCCGCTGTCCGAAACCGGCGCGCCTTTTATTTTTATGAATTCGGCAGGCATCTTCCGCGACCTGACGACTATGGTACACGAAGGTGGCCACGCCGTACATACCTTTTTAACTGCCGACCTGGAACTGAACGATTTTAAACATTGCCCATCAGAAGTGGCCGAATTAGCGTCGATGTCGATGGAGTTGATCTCCATGGATAACTGGGATGTTTATTTTAAAGACCCCGAGGAGTTAAAACGTGCTAAAAAAGACCAGCTGTTTGACGTGTTAAAAACCCTCCCATGGGTAGCCGTGGTCGATCAGTTTCAGCACTGGATATACACTAACCCGGAGCACACCAACGACCAGCGTTACGAAGCCTGGGAGCAAATTTACACCCGCTTTGGTGCAGGCATGGTTGACTGGACGGGCCTTGAAGAAGCCAAACAAAACCTCTGGCAAAAACAGCTGCACATTTTTGAGGTGCCGTTTTATTATATCGAGTATGGTATGGCCCAATTAGGTGCAATCGCCGTATGGAAAAACTATAAAGAAAATCCTGAAAAAGGCTTGCAGCAATACCTGGATGCTTTAAAATTGGGTTACACTAAAACCATTAACGAGATATACGAAACCGCGGGCATCAAGTTTGATTTTAGCGCCGATTACGTAAAAGAGCTGGCCGCATTTGTTAAAGCCGAAATGGATAAGATAGGGTAATCAAATAAAAGACCGTAACATTTATTACTTTCGCAAAAGTGTAATATGAGTATATGAGAAAAGTACTGGTTTTTGGAATTTTATTATTGATAGCGGCTGCAGCATTTGCCCAAACCGAATTGCCCAATTATAAAACCGCCATTGGCAACTTTAAGCAATATTTTAATAGTAGCGACGCCGACGACCTGTTCAAAATGTTTTCGCCCGAGGTTAAAGCCGGATTGCCACTGGATAAAACCAAAGATCTGCTTACCAGCATGCATGCGCAGATCGGCAATTTAAAGCAAACCACTTTTACGGGGTATTTTCATACTGCGGGTGTTTATAAGGCTGATTTTGATAAAACCACCTTGCTTATCAATCTGTCTTTAAATGGCCTGAATCAGGTCGACGGTTTGTATTTTAACGAGTTTAAGCCCGACGAAAAGGCATCAGCGGCAGCTTTATCTAATGTCCAGGCAGCTAACACTGCGGCATCGCAAACTGCAATCAACGATCCGTCTTTAGTTGAATCGCCGGTAAGTTTGTCTACCCTTGCCGGGACGTTATCCGGCACACTCACTATGCCAAAGGATGCGCCGGGCAAACTACCTGTTGTGCTCATTATTGCGGGCTCAGGCCCTACCGACAGGGATGGTAACTCGGGCATGGGCTTACAAACTAACACTTATAAAATGATTGCCCAACAGTTAGGCAGGGCCGGTATCGCCACCCTCAGGTATGATAAACGCGGCATTGGGCAAAGCAAAACATCTGTAAAAGAGGCCGATACCCGTTTTACCGATATGGTGGATGATGCCACCGCTTTTATGGGCATGTTAAAAGAAGATACACGCTTTTCGAAAGTGATACTTTTAGGGCATAGCGAAGGTTCATTAGTAGGCATGCTAACGATCGTTCAGGCCGAAACACCGCCAAATGGTTTTATATCAGCTGCAGGTGCCGGCGAACCGGCGGAGTTTGTAATTGAGGAACAATTAAAATCATCTCCGCCTTCGGTAACTAAAGAGTATAAACGCATTGTAGACAGTTTGCGAAAAGGCAAAACTACCGACAAGGTTGACCCGGCCCTTTATTCGGTTATGCGCCCCAGCATCCAAAAATACATGATGTCGTGGATGCAATACGACCCTCAACGCATTATTAAACGCATTAAAATACCTATCCTTATTGTACAGGGCACCACTGATATTCAAGTGGGTGTTGATCAGGCAGACAAACTGAAAAAAGCAAAATCCGAGGCTATCTTGAAGATCATCCCCGGTATGAGCCATATTTTAAAAGAGGGTCCGGCGGATAAGGAGCAAAACTTTGCTACGTATAACCAGCCCGATCTGCCTTTAAAGCCCGAATTTGTTAGCACAGTTATTGATTTTGTAAAGAGCATAAAATAACAACCCGTATTATCCCCAAAAGCCAAAAAATATAAACCATAAGGCTTAGCATACGTAATAAACCGGCAATTACGCCATTTACAGACTTTCTCGTCATATTAGCTAAGCCAATTAAACCTTGGTTATATATTTAGTCTAACCAACGTCATATATTTACCTCATATTCCCAATATTATAAAAATGCCATCTAACCTAAAATTCATGCGCGTTAGTTTCTTCGTTTTAGTAATCTCGTTAACTGTTTTCAGCGTTGCCCATGCACAAACGCCTGCATCGCTTAAAGGCATAATGGACAAGGTTAACAGTTACAACACCAAACTACCCGGCGAAAAATTGTACCTGCAATTTGATAAACCTTACTATTCGGTAGGCGATACCATTTGGTTTAAAGGTTATATACTTGACCAACGGCTGGCCTACTCTGCACTAAGCGCGCGCGTGTATGTGGATATGGTTAACGATAGCAATAAAGTGATCAAACGTTTTGTTTTCGCGTCGGCGGCAGGGCTTACCTGGGGTAACATTACCTTGGATGACAACGTCTTTCACGAGGGGGCTTATACCCTGCGCGCCTATACCAATTGGATGCGCAATTTTGGCGAAGAAAGTTTTTTTTATAAGAGCTTTTACCTGGCCAACCCGCTTAACAATCCCTGGATGATATCGACGGATGCCAAAATATCCGATGAGGTAAAAAACAGCGTTAAAGCCAATATTAAGTTTGCCGGTATTGACCATATACCCATGGACGGGCATGCCTTTGATGTAAAGTTGATGAATGGCAAAAAGGTATTGTACCGGAGCAATTTGCAAACGGGCGACGGTGGCGTTATGGAAACTGATTTTGTATTACCCCCAACCCCGGTAAAAAACCTGACCGTGGTTGCGGTTGATAAAAAAGACGGAAAAAAAACAGCCGTGATACCCATCGCGGTTAACCGCGCACAGGATATTGACCTGCAATTTATGCCCGAAGGCGGCCAGCTTATTGCCGGACTGCCAACTAACATAGGTTTTAAGGCCATTGGCGAAGATGGCCTGGGTGTTAATATTAAAGGCGACATTGTAAATAAAGAAGGCGATGTTGCGGCAAGGTTTGAAGCCACCCATAACGGGATGGGCGTTTTTAACCTTGTTGCACAACCCGGCGAAGTTTACACTGCAAAATATGCTTTAGGCGATGGCGATACCCGCTCGGTGAATTTGCCCGTAGCTAAACCATCGGGCGTGACGCTCCGCGCCAGGAACGGGATAAGCCGCGATTCGGTAGATGTATCTTTCTTCGCGTCAGACGATATGGTGAATACCGGGAAAGTGTTCCACTTTATTGGCGAAGCCCGGGGTGTGATTTGCTATGGTGCGTCGTTCGATTTTAAAAATAACGCTACCACAGCCCACATCGCCAAAAGCTTATTCCCTACCGGTGTTGCCCACTTTACTTTATTTAACGACCTGGGCCAACCGGTGAGCGAGCGCCTGGTGTATATTGATCATAAAGATAATTTGAACATCGATATTAAAACCGCGCAAAAATATGCTTCGCGCGATAGCATCCCCATGAACATTAAGGTAACCGATAGCGAGGGCAAGCCTATTGTAGGCAGTTTTTCGGTAGCGGTGACGGACGATGCCCAGGTTAAAAACGAGGATGAAAAAAATGCAAGCCTGGTAACCGGGATGCTCTTATCGTCGGATTTGAAAGGTTACATCGAGGGGCCATCGTACTACCTGAAACCTGGTGCCGAAAACTGGAAAGCCCTTGATATTTTATTATTAACCCAGGGGTGGGTTGGCTATAACTGGAACGCCGTTATGGCGGACAACACCAAACCGGCCTTTGTTTCCGAACCCAGCTTTGAGATCACCGGCCGCGTTACCAACTTGTTTAACAAGCCAATGGCTAACACGCAGGTACTACTATTTGGCACGGGTAAATATCGCACTCTAAAAGACACCACCACAAACACCGATGGCCGGTTTGTATTTAACAAACTGCCTTTAGTTGTTGATAGCACCAAATATATACTAACCGCCCATACCAAACGCAACCGTACCATACAGGGTGGTATTTCAGTTGACGAGATAAGCCCCGCACCGGTAAATACCCTATACAGCACGCCTGTAAAACCATGGTACGTAAATACCGATAGCACCTTGCTAAACTATGTTAAAACCAATAACGCCTACCGTTTTGAGTTGGATAAGACCGAGAACGGTGGCAGCGGCCATTTGCTGCGAAGTGTAGAGATCAAAGATCAGGCTGCGGTAAAAGGTTCGCAAAACTTAAATGGGCCCGGTACTGCCGACCAAACACTTACCACAGCCGATATGGAAAATGCAGGCAAGGCAACGCTTTATGACGTAATTAAAGAAAAAGTAAAAGGCTTTCACGAGGGGTATTTGCCGCACAGTACGGATATTAACTTTTTCTTGAAAGATAAGCGGGTGCGTTTTGTGATCGATGGTGTAGATCTTGACAGGTTTTACCAGGCACCTGATACCGACGGCCCAAAAATACCGAACGATCATTACGAATACATTAAACAAACACTGGACTATTTAACCGCCGAAGATCTTTTAGGTATCGAGGTAATGTATAGTCAACGAAATGTGTCAAACTATGACACCCGAAACTTAAACAACGACGAGATATTGGCCATTAACCCGGCAGGGCCACGGGGGTCGGCAGTTGCTTACCTTGAGATAACAACGCGGTCGGGCAACGGTGCTTTTATGCGGCGCGCAACCGGCGTTTATTTGTTTAAACCACGAACGCTTACCATACCAAAAGACTTTTACAGGCCGCGCTACACCGTAAAAAATCCCCGACAGGGTTTTAGCGATCTGCGATCGACCATATACTGGAACCAAAATGTTGTGACCAATAAAAACGGTGAGGCAACGATTTCGTTTTATGCTGCTGATAAGCCTACAACGTACACCATTATCTTAGATGGCTGCGATATGTATGGCAAAATTGGCCACCAAACGGGGCAGATAGCCATTGGCGGTAAGTAACTATTTTACTTTTTCAGGATTTACTGAGGCGTGGTTTCTTTTTTGGCCTGCGCCTCGGCTTTTGCTTTTTTATTAAAAAACCCTTTTAGTAAAAAATTGTGCTGTACGGCCTCCAGGTCATCATTCAATTTAATGGAGCTTTGGTTTAAATAGTTAAGCGTACTGCGCACCTGCTCGGCCCCTTTCGGATCGTTCAATAAAACGCCGAGCGCATTATCGGTAGTGTTTAATTTATTGCTGGCGCGTGTTAGGTTATCGGCAAGTGTGGCCGCGCTTTCAGTTGTTTTTTTCAATTGCGCTATTGATGCTTTAAACTGTGCAAAGGTGCTGGTATCGGTCAGCAATTTATCTGCTAATCCGCCTTTGGTGTTTAACTTATTACCGAAAGTGTTTAACTCGTCAGCCATACGCATGGTACTTTGGGTAGTATTGTTAAGGTTGGCTACAATAGCCCTAAATTTCATGGCAAGCAACGAATCTGTCATTAACTCACCTACTAAACCCTTACCTTTTACTATATTCCCACTTATCTTTTTAAAATCGCTGGTTATGGCCAGCAGGTTTTGATTATTTTGCTGTAATGTTTTTACGATATCATCTGTAGATAGCAGCTTTTCTGCCTGCAGCACTGCACCATCTTCTACTATCGGCGCCTGCGGACTGCCACCATCAATTACAATGATCTTGTTCCCGATCAACCCGTCCGAACTGATCTTCACCGACGCGTTACGATGAATAAACGGCTGCGCCTTTTGGTCGATGTTCATTTGTACCGATACCTCGGATATACCCGTAAACTTTACATCGCTTATGGTGCCCACACTAACACCCGAAAACCAAACAGCGTTACCTTTTTTCAAGCCGGCCACATCATCAAATACTGCACTTACGTGTATATTATTGGCAAATGTTTTTTTCTGCCCGCCCAGGGTAAATATCGCCAGTACAAAAACAAGCAAGCCGAGGAATACAAATACCCCTACAATTACCGCCCGTTTACTATCTTCCTTTTCCATATCTATTTAATAAAATTATAATCAAAAAACGGCTTTACCCTGGCATCACCCGTATTAAAAACTTCGTCAAAACTACCCTGGCGCTCAAACTTGCCATCCAGCAATATAGCCATCCGGTCACCGGTCTCTTTAGCGCAGGTCAGATCGTGCGTGATAATAATGGATGATGTTTTGTACCGCTCCTGCACCTCGTTTATCAGGCTATTGATCTCGGTACAGGTTATAGGGTCCAAACCGGCTGTAGGCTCATCATACAACATAATTTCGGGGTTCAATATCAAAGTACGGGCTATGCCTATACGCTTGCGCTGACCGCCCGAAAGCTCTGCCGGCATTTGGTTTATAGCTTGCTCTAATCCCACGGCCTCGAGCACTGTTTCAACCGCTTCGTCAACTTCTTTGCGCGATAAGCCTTTTTTATTGCGTACCAACGGGAACTCCAGATTTTTACGCACCGTCATACTATCGTACAAGGCACTGTTTTGAAACGAGAAGCCTACCCGTATCCGCAACTCCTGTAAGTCCTTTTCTTTTATTCCGGCTATATCTTTACCCAACACATTTACTTTACCGGCATCAGGTCTAATGAGTCCGCAAATGATCTTGATCAAAACCGATTTACCGGTACCTGAGCGGCCCAGCACCACCAGGTTTTCGCCTTTATATAGTTCCAGATCGGCACCGCGCAATACCGGGTTACCATCAAATGATTTTTTTAATCCCCGTATGGTGATCACAGCTTCCTGGTGGTCGATATTAGCTTTTCCTTTTTTCATAACCTATCTCCACCAACCAAATATCTGTACAATGATCACCTCTTCTATAAAAACCAAAAACATAGCCGTTACAACAGCCATATTTGCTGCTTTGCCAACACCCTCGGTTCCCTTGGTTGAGTTATAACCCTGGTAGCAGCCTACCATCCCTATCGTAAAACCAAATACAATTGATTTGGCCAGCGACGATGTAAAATCAACAAACGAGAGGGGCTCAAATACCTGTTGTATAAAGGTTATATAAGTGGTACCCTCGTTTTGATGAACGTTAACAAAACCGCCCATTAATGCGATAAACCCTGCATACATGGATAAGATAGGCACCGTTATGGACGTGGCCAGTACGCGCGTGCAAACCAGGTATTTAAACGGCTTGGTACCCGATACCTCCATGGCGTCTATCTGCTCCGTTACCCGCATGGAGCCTAATTCGGCACCAATGCTCGAGCCTACTTTGCCCGCAGCTATAATGGCAGTAATCAATGGCGCCAGCGCCCGCATTATCGCAATGGATATCAATCGAGGCAGCCACGATGTAGCGCCAAAATCGGATAATGACGGCCGCGACTGTTTGGTAAAGATAACCCCAATGATAAACGCGGTGACCGATATAATGGTTAACGAGCGTACGCCTACCTCATAACATTGCCGCATCACTTCTTTAAACTCGTAGGGCGGAAAGAGCACTTCTCTAAAAAACCGGGCAACAAAGTTGTAAACCTTGTAAAAATCAATAAAAACGCCTTTTAACCAGCGCGACAGGGTTGTACCTTGCCTGGGTTGTGCTTTTATCGCGCTGTGGTTTTTAATGCTCATTTGTCAATATCAATTTTTTATCAAGGCTGCAGGTACAGTACAAAAATCAGGGCAACTTGTTTGTTTAGTTAGTTTTAGCTTAGTTAAGGTGCTTTTCCATCACCATTAATTCCAACGGTTGTTTTGGCACGCCGAATTTTGTCTCGGTCGGAAAAGGCTCTATTTCGCCGGTGCGCACATAACCATGTCTTTCGTACCAGGCTATCAGTTCATCTCGTACAGTTATCACGGTCATATAAACACGATCATAATTACGCTGCTTCGCAAACAATTCTATTTGCTTGAGTAAAAGTTTACCCGTGCCTGTATTTTGCTTAAACGGGTTTACGGTAAGCATCCCAAAATACACGCCGGTTGGTGTTAGTTTTATTTGAACGCTGCCTATTATTTCATCACCCTCGCTACACTTAAAAAACACGGTATCATCGCTTTGCAGGTATTCGGTAAGTGTTTCCTGATCTATACGCAAACCATCCAGCAAATGCGACTCGGTGGCCCAGCCTTTCATGGCATCGGCACCGCGGTAGGCTTTGTTGATCAGGGTCGTCAATTCGGGTACGTCGGCTACCGTAGCGTGTTCAATTTGTATCATACTCATATAAAACGGCGCAAAGTTAATCATTCGATTAACTTTATTATTAAGCGCGTAAAAAACAAACGTATTTAGGCTAATAATTTACTTTCAAACAACATGTGGATATTTTACAGCTCCCGCCATATTAATTTTCCGTACGTTAACGGTGTAAATTTCGGGTCAAAAAAACAATAGGGCTATCAGTATTACATTAATAATTGCATATTGCACAATGCCTGCCATCAAACTTCCTTTTCGTAAACAAATAGCATATGCTGCGGGCATGATGGGATGGAGTATTATGTGGAACATTATCATTGTAATGCTTCCTTATTTTTATTTGCCACCATCAAACTCTGGATTAATACCATTAATGCCGCAGCTATTGGTATTTGGCTTGTTTAATATCATGAGCATCATTATGGCCTCTGGCAGGTTTGTCGACGCTATATTCGATCCTTTTATCGCGTCGCTGAGCGATAAAAGCACCAACCCAAAAGGCCGGCGTTTACCTATCATGAAATGGGTAATACTACCTGCTATTGTATTTTGCGGGCTCACGTTTTACCCGTTAACCATGAGCGAGAGTGTGCATAACGCCTACTGGCTGATGTTTACGCTGATCGGCTTTTTTATGATGGCTACCGCCTACATTATACCTTACAACGCTTTGCTGCCCGAGCTCACCGAAACCGGACCTGAAAAAGTCAGGCTGTCATCATTTCAGCAGGTGGGTTTTGTGCTGGGAATGATCTTGTCAGCGCTGGTGAATAACTTTGCCGACCTGGTGCAGCACTCTTTCCATGTACCGAATCGTAATAATGCTTTACAATATACCATTTGGGGCCTTTGCGTACTGGCAGGCATCGTAATGCTGATCCCGATATTATTCATTAACGAAAAAAAGTACTCCAGCAGCAAGCCATCGCACCTGCCCCTGCTCGAAGCCGTTACCAAAACGTTCAAAAACCGTAATTTTAAATACTACCTGATATCCGATTTCTCGTTCTATATGGCGCTCAGCATTATATCGAGTGGCTTGCTGTATTTTGTAACGGTATTGCTCAAACTACCCCAATCAGAGGGTGGTTTGTTTGTTGGGATCATGGTTGTAGTATCAGTTATGTTTTACCCGCTGGTTAATGTCATTACCGCTAAATTTGGTAAGAAGCCTCTGGTCATTGCGTCGTTTGGTGTACTGGCGTTAATATTTGTCACCATTTATTTTTTGGGCAAAATGCCATTTTCGCCACATACGCAAATATATACTATGGTCATTTGCGCTGCCTTTCCGTTAGCTGCCTTAGGCATTTTACCCAATGCTATCTTAGCTGAAATTGCCCAATTAGATGCTGAAAAAACAGGCGAAAACCACGAGGGGATGTTCTTTGCCGTAAAATACCTGTTTGTAAAACTCGGCCAAACCATCGGCGGCGCTTTGTTTATCTTTTTGACGGTTTATGGTAAAGACCCTGGACACGATTACGGCCTCCGTTTAAACGGCATTTGCGGCTTTGTTTTATGCCTTTTGGCGATGTTGTTTTTTAGCCGCTTCCGCGAGAAAAGGCCTGCGAAAAAGCCGGGGCTTGTTGAAACGAAGTAAATATCTACCCTACCACTCCGTATTATTCGGCCGTGTATATACTAAGTGCATCACGTTAATGTTGCGCATGGCAAAAGCTGCTTCGCAATAGCACAGGTAATAGTTCCACTTGCGAATAAAGGTATCGTCGAAACCTAATTTTTTAGCTTTAGCCAGGTTGGCGTTAAACTGCTCAAACCAAAGTTTAAGCGTAGTAGCATAGTGCAGGCCAAGGTCTTTCAGATCAACCATCGTCAGGTCGCTGGTGCGGTTAATGGCACCGTTTATGGCCGCTACTGATGGCAGCAACGAGCCCGGGAAAATATGCTTTTGTATCCAATCCACACCCTTTTTGAGGCTTTCGTACCGCGAGTCGGGGCTGGTGATCACCTGTATGGCCAGTATGCCATCCTTTTTTAGCAATGTTCCCACCTGGCGAAAGTAGGTATCTAAAAACTTATCGCCCACAGCCTCCAGCATCTCAACTGATACCACTTTGTCGTACGTGCCATCCAGTTCGCGGTAGTCTTTTAACAGTATCTCCACCTTATCGCTCAGTCCTTCGGCTTCAACACGTTCGCGCGCCAGTTTCAGCTGTTCCTCACTTATGGTTAATGAGGTTACTTTGCAGCCATAGTTTTTGGCCATGTAAATGGCATTGCCGCCCCAGCCGCTGCCTATCTCCAGCACATGGTCGGTAGCTTTTAGGCGCAGTTGTTTACATAGTCTGTCGTATTTGGCATATTGCGCTTCCTCCAGGCTGATGCCGTCTTTGTAAAAGTAAGCGCTGCTATAGGTCATGGTGGGGTCTAAAAAGCTGGCAAAAAAATCGTTGTTCAGATCGTAATGCTCCGATATGTTTTTTCGCGATCCCCTCAGCGTGTTTTTACGCTTAAAATGGGTTATCTTGTTAACAACCTTTAAAACGTTTAACGCCGCCGATTGCATTTTACTGCCCGATACGCCAGGGGCGTTCTCGATATTGAGCAACACCCATTTTATTACGGTGGTTATGTTATCGGTATCCCATAAACCATCAACGTAGGCCTCGCCAAAACCAATATCGCCAAACAGAATGCAGCGTTTGTAAAACTCCTCG
>Ga0206938_1232_pt1 | contig 11472 bp, 11 predicted proteins | sample Alteio_BWOrgHeat_12_FD_152918 | JGI IMG/M metagenome (GOLD analysis project Ga0206938, IMG submission 152918) | Enriched cells from forest soil in Barre Woods Harvard Forest LTER site, Petersham, Massachusetts, United States -... | ecosystem: Environmental > Terrestrial > Soil > Temperate forest >... | reverse complement strand
CGGGATTTTCAACGGTTAAAAAAGGCGACCCGGTTGTGTTTAACTACCCGATGGAAAGCGAAAAGCCGATAGATATGCGGACGCATTTTATCAAACGCTGCCAGGGCACGCCGGGCGATGTGCTGACCATTGTTAACTCGCAGGTTTATATCAACGGCAAAGCATTTGCTGCTGCCGAAAAAATGCAAACATCATATACAGTAACCACCGACGGCACGAAAATTAACCCCAAGGTGTTTGACGACATGCACATCGAGGTGCGCGGACAAACAGGCGAGAACCAGTTTGAGATGATCATCCCGAGGGAGAACGTTGCTGTTTTAAAAAGTTATTCGAATGTAAAGGCTATTGTACCCGTAATCGCCGCTAAGGGTGAATATAACCCGGAGGTTTTTCCGCACGACCCGCGTTTTAAATGGAACGAGGATAATTTTGGTCCGCTGATTGTCCCCGCGAAGGGCTACACCATTCCGCTTAACGACTCCACACTGGCTTTATACAGCCGCTGCATCACCGTTTACGAGGGCAACAAACTGGAGCATGTGGGCAACGATATCCTGATCAACGACCATAAAGCCGATACCTACACCTTTAAACAAAACTACTACTGGATGATGGGCGATAACCGCCACAACTCGGAAGATTCACGTTTTTGGGGCTTTGTACCAGATGACCATATTGTGGGCAAGGCGGCCATAACCTGGATGAGCATTGACAGCACCAAAAGTTTTTTGGATAAGATCAGGTGGAACAGGATCATGCGGTTGATACATTAGTTTATTGGTTGATTGGTTGGTTAGTTGATTGGTAATTTAGCTTTTGTATTTACCCTGAAAAATGCGTATATTGAGCGAAGCGCGAGGCTAAACCTATTGCAAATTTGATAATTGAACACCGAAAAATTAATTAAAACACCGACAATTACCCCCCCTATTTCAGATTTTGGCTGCGAAAATGGCAAGGGTTGGCGGCACCTGGACGCTTTACTTGACGGGGGTATATGAGCATGATGAAGAAGTTCTCTCCTCGCTGCCGCTCGTTCGAGATGAAATAGCTTTTTAGTAGTGGGTGGTGAAAAATATTTTTAAAAATACCGACAATTACCCCCCTGTTTATGCCCAACCCATCAACTCCATCACTCTTACAAACTCGGCGTGCAAAGGGGCTTCAATAACTACAGGTTGATTAGTGTATGGGTGGGTAAAAGCCAGTCGCGAGGCGTGTAACAGCATGGTTTCCATTTGCCAGCGTTCTTTAAACAGCTTGTTTTGCTTATTGCAGCCATGGGTACGGTCGCCTATGATTGGATGGAATATGTGGCTAAAGTGCTTGCGCAACTGGTGCATGCGGCCCGTAGCCGGGTTAGCCTGTACAAGCGAGTAGCGCGAGGTTGGGTGGTTGCCAAAAGGCACATGCAGTTCGGCGCGGTTCAAGGTGCGGTAACTGGTTTGGGCCTCCTGTATGGTGCCGTTCTCTTTGGCAAGCGGGTAGTCGATCTCGCCTTCGTCGGGTGTAAAACCGCGCAAAATGGCGAGATAGGTTTTAACCACCTGATTTTCCATGAACTGTTGCTGCATGGCTATCTCGGCAGGCTTGTTCAAAGCAAAGAGCAATACGCCGCCGGTTTTACGGTCGAGCCGGTGTACGGGATTGACTTTTTGACCGATCTGGTCGCGCAGCAGCTGCAGGGCAAATTCGTCGGCATCAGCCGCTATGGGCGAACGATGTACCAGCAAGCCATGCGGTTTGTTGATAGCGATCAGTTCATCGTCGCGGTAAATAATATCCAAAATGGTCATCGGGCGGCTAAGGTAGCTTTTGTTTACCTAAAACATGTGGCTTTTATCAACGTTATAGCACAATAATACATCTGATTATGTACTTTTATCCAACCAGAAAATAAACATCTAATCATGAAAAAAATTATCCTAAGCTTAGCTATATTATTGAGCGGCAGCGTTTTTGCACAGGCGCAAGTATTGCCATCATTCCAGTTCGGCGTTAAAGGCGGTGTAAACTTATCCAGATTTTCCACCAGCAACACTTTCAACAGTGATAACCGTGCAGGCTACCTTGCCGGGGTATGGGCCCGTATTGGCGCGCTCGGCATTAATCTGCAACCTGAGATCTACTACGCCAGCAAAGTAGCTACCATAACCGACCCAGCCAGCGAGCAAAACCAGGTAACCATCAACAGCATAGACGTACCCGTGTTAGTGGGTTTAAAATTTGGTGCATTGGGCATTGGTGGTCGTATCGCTACCGGACCAATGGCCTCATTTATCATCAGTAACGACCAAAGCTTTAGGAGCGCGGCCAGCAGCATCGGCTCGCTCAACTTTAAAAACCAGGCCTATGCGTGGCAGTTTGGCGCAGGTTTGGACGTGACAAAAATATCCGTCGACCTGCGTTACGAGTTAGGCCTGACCGATTTGAGCAGCACCGGGCAAAAACTGAACATGTTTAACGTTAGCCTGGCCTACCACCTGTTTTAAGTATGGCATACAACGAAATCTTGGTTGATAGGCTTCGCGAAGCATTGGTGGATACCCCTAATGTTGAAGAGAAGAAGATGTTTAGGGGCGTTACCTTTATGGTGAACGATAAGATGTGCATTTGTGTAAGCGGCGAAAACCTGCTTTGCAGGATCGGTCCCGACAAGGCGGCCGAAATGGCCGAAACCAATGGCTGTACTTTGATGGTGATGAAAGGCCGGGTGATGAAGGATTTTGTATACGTATCGCCAGAAGGGTTTAATTCCCAAAAAGATCTGGATAAATGGGTAAACCTTTGCCTGACATTTAATAGCACAGCCAAGGCATCGCCAAAAAAGAAGAAAAAAACAGCATAATGAGAATACTGATAGCCGCTATTTTATTATTGACGGGTTTTAGCGCCATTGCGCAGATGACCACGGGCTTGACTCAGAAACGGGATACATCGTACACTACTTATAGCGACTATCAAAAAAACCGCAAAAAGTACCCCGACATCAAAATAGTGCCCGATAGCATGCCCCGCAATATTTGGGACAAGCGCGATATCCCCTATTGCAATACCGGTGCCCGCGAGCTAAAGCTCGATATTTTTTACCCAAGCAATTACCTGCAAAGGCGGTACCCGGCTATACTCATTATTCACGGAGGTGGCTGGCGATCTGGTAACCGTACACAACATATCCCGCTGGCGGAGCACCTGGCTTCGTTAGGCTATGTTTGCTTTACAGCCGAATACCGCTTATCGACCGAAGCGCTTTACCCCGCGGCGGTGTACGACCTGAAGGCTGCTGTGCGCTGGATCCGCGCACACGCCAAACAATACCACATAGCGCCCGAAAAAATTACCGCGCTGGGTTTTTCGGCGGGTGGTGAGCTGGCTGCATTTTTAGGTGCTACCAATGGTAATCCCAAATTTGAAGGTACCGAAGGCGACCTGCACTACTCAAGTACCATCAACAACGTGGTGGATATTGACGGCACACTGTCGTTTGTCCATCCGGAATCTGGTGAGGGCGACGATACCAAAAATATTTCGGCTGGAACTTACTGGTTTGGCTATTCGAAAAAAGACAATTTTACGCTATGGCAAGAGGCATCACCACTCACTTATGCCGGTAGAGCAACGCCTCCATTTTGTTTTATCAATAGCTCGGTTGACCGGATGCATGCCGGGCGAACGGATTTTATCAAGGTTTTGGATGATAACCATACCTACTCTGAGGTGCATGCGTTCCCCAATTCGCCGCATGGATTTTGTTTGTATGAGCCCTGGTTTACACCGACGGTGAATATCATTGCCGCCTTTTTGAAGAAGGTGTATACATTATAGCCGTTGCCCTTTGCGGTACCAGGCCATACACAGACGGATCATCCGGTTATAGGTTGCCAGGCCATGCGGCTGGTTATTGGCCTTTAAAAAGTGATCGTACAAAATGCCACTCAGGATACCCGCCTTGCCCTCAAAGCTTTTCCAGTACAGGCGGTCGGTTTTATAATCGGCTAGTACGGGTTTGCTGATGCGCATGCGCAAAAGCTTAAAAGCCACCGTATCACGGCGGCCTACGGTGCGCATAAACTCGCTGGTGGCGGCATAATAGGTGGAGTAGCGCAGCAGGTGATCGTGCGACGAAATGCCGGTGATAAAGCCCGCGAAATCGGCCTCGTCTTCGGCTCCAAAACCCATCTGGTGCGACATTTCGTGGCAGGCCACGAAGGGCCGCAAAAAGTAGGGCATCTGGTAGTCTATCTGTGCCTCACCTGTAAAAGGATCAAAGTAACCCGAGGTTGCCATATAGTTGAGCGCGAAGCTCAGGACAGACGGTTTGACTTTTGGATGTATCGCGGGGAAGTTCTTTGAAATAGCGGGCATGGCGTTTATTGCCTGCTCAGCGTGATCGTAGATCTGCGCGTTGGTCTGCAAGGTATCTGCAGCGGTCAACACGGCTTTACTGGCATTGGTACTATCGATCAGCATAGCGGTAACGGCTTTAACATCATCAAACGCATACGATGTATCCTGCAAGGCTAAACGTTTGGCTGCCGATGGGCGAAAGTAGTTCAATCCCCAAAACAAATAAAATGTGGCGAAAATAACCTGCACAATAATGACCAGCTTTAGCAGCAACTGAGATAGTTGAGAGAACTGTTTCTTGAATATTAAGCGGATGATTTGCATCAGCGCCCAAAGGCCGTAAATAATGAGGCAGATGTACACCACATCGCCCACGCTAAAAGGGAAGATACTGAAAACCGGGTGCAGGATATGGCAGATAAACAGGTAGAACCCTTTGGAGTAAAAGCGCTCGATAAATCCCGGGTAACCGGTCATGAAAAGCAGCAGGGCGATGATAATAGCCAGCACCCCAATGGTGATGAATTGCGGCTTAAAGCGTGTGATTACTTTAACCATTGGTTTTTTTATGGAACCTGATCTTCAATTTGATCTCCTTCTGTTTAGGCTCGCCTATCCAGCGCGGACCATTTTGAATAATGGCGATGGCTTTTTGGTTCATGGCCGGGTTACGCCCCCTGACCACGCGGATGCCGGATATTTTGCCATTGGTACCAACCGTAAATGCCAACTTAACCTTGCCTATGGCACCATCGGGCATTACGGCCTGCTCCACAACATAGGCCAGGTAGGCTTTCCAGCCGTTTAGGGGTTGTGCCTTTTGGCCGGGCAGGGTTTTATCGGGGTAACCATTTACTACAACTTCGGCGAGGGAAGTAACGCTGTCGGCCCTTAGCGTTGATAGGTCTTTAGCCTGAATGGTTGCAGCAGACTGGCTAAACTCTTTTTTTGACGGGGTGGCCGCGCCCCTTACTTGTACTTCTTTCAGTTCGGCGCCGGGTAAATGGCCCTGTAAAGCTTTGGCAAACTGTTGGGCCTTAGCTTTATTACTTGTGTCGGTGGTGATGTTCAAAATCTTTGGGGGGATTTGACTTTGAAAGCTTGACCGGTTGGCCATATCGCCATAGTCATCTATGACCTGAACTTTGTCGATAACATCGGCTGGTAAGTTTTTGATCGCAGTTGCCACATTCCCACCATAATAATCTTTACCATTAACACGTACCTTGCTAATAGCCTGCCCTTGATTTGTAACGTTGCCGTCGGAACCGACCTCCATACCCTCCATCTTTTTCAAAAGCTCATCTACAGTGGCGTTGGACTTTACCGGGTAAGCGCTTGCCTTGTATTCCATGGTATCTCCCTTGAAAGTAATTGTTTTTGAGATGTCAACTATCGGCACCATGGTGTGAAACATTTTATCTTCATGCTTCTCTATCTTACCTCGTTGTTGCCGTGCTAAACTTTGAACAGGTTGATGTGATACCACCGCATTTTTACGGGCAAGGGCCTTTGGTACCGGTGCTACCCTGTTTTCTTGCAAGGTCAGATCCATAGGCTTAGCATCCTTATCTTTATCCACTTTCTCAGGCAAGCCCACCTGTGTGTAGTGCTTTGTAAACGGTGTTTCGCGTTGTAAAAACCAATACCCAATGCTTAGCGCGATCAGTAAGCTGGCCGCCAAAGGCAGAACCCGCCATAGTATGATGCTCCGCTCCTTTTTAGGCGCTACGCGTTTGGCCAAGTGCTGTTGCAGGTCGGCAAGGTTAGCCTGCTGATCGGTAGCCGCAGCTTCAAAACCTTCCAGTGCATCCATCAAAAATGGATCGTCCTGCGCTTCGCGTTCAAGCCGGTGCATAGCTTTTGCATCAAGCTCCCCGTTAAGGTACTTACGTATTTGCGATATGTCGGTTTTATTAGCGCTCACGGTTTTTTTCGAGGCAAATTTTTAAATTTCGTTTCCCATTCTGGATATAGCTTTTTACTTCGTTCATCGTATATCCGGTATCATCGGCAATCTCTTTGTAGCATTTCTCTTCGATATAAAAAAGCTGGATGCTTACTTTTTGTGCTGCGGGCAGTTTCTGTTTACAACGCTCCAAAGCTACCATATCTTCTTCACGGTCATTATCATGATGCAAATCTTCAGCCAATTCCATAATATCGTCCAAACTGTCAGTCTGCATTTTTTTGCCCGACCGCAGCTGCATCAGGCAAAAATTGCGAGCCAGCACATATAACCAGCTTTTAAATTGTTTTACGTCGTGTTTACCAACCTTTACAATCAGCTCTTCAAATATCTGCATAACGGCATCTTTACTCAGCTCTTCATCCTTTAAATATTTTAAGCAAACGCCATAAACCAGGTGCATATATTTTTCATACAAAGCTGCCAATACCGCGAGATCGCCGTTTTGCCGGTATTGTTGCAGCAGCTTTTCATCGCCCGCTTCTTCAGGTTTGCGTGAGCTTTTTAAGAAGTTCATTAAGGGCAACAAAATAATTTTTTTTTATGGCTTATGGAAATCTATCTATCAGATGCATCATAGGGGTATAAATCCATAAAAAACGATTAATTAACCCCATCATCAACCAAAAACTAAAGCTATGAAAGTATCCAACGTTGACATTTACCGCTCAGAGTGGCTGAATGTAGTTTTTGCCGGACGTAACCAGGCATACGGCGCGTACGAACTGAGAAAGCATAACGCCAGCACCACCAACCGGGCTACGTTGATAGCCGTAAGCGGGTTTTTACTGGTGATGGCTGTGCCGACCATCATCAATAAGATAAACGGCACACCGACTATTGTGCCAAACACAATTTATGTCAACACGCCTGTCGATATATCTAAAATCTATAAGATCATCCCACCCAAAACGCAAAAAGCTACGGCCACGAAAACAGTAAGCCCGCCGGTTAATGATATGGTTAAAAACATACCACCGGCTGTTTCGCGAGAAGCTACTGAAGAACCACCCACCCAAGCGCAATTACAACATGTTGAGTCAGGTCCGGTTACGATGACCGGCACACATAGCGGCGAAGTTACCGCAATAGACGCAAAGCCTGGACCGGTAGCCATCCAGGGGACGGGAAACGGAACGGAAACCAACGCGACCGAAGCAGAAGTTGTTCTCGCACCCGAGGTTGCGCCGGAATACCCTGGCGGCGAAGCTGCCTTTAACCGTTTCTTGCAAAAAAACATCCACTACCCCCAATTAGCGCGCGAAACCGGCGTGCAAGGCAAGGCCTACCTGCAATTTGTAGTGGAGCGCGATGGGCATTTGACGGATATTACCATTGTGCGTAACCCCGGCGCCGGAACAGGTGAAGAAGCCGAACGGGTGCTCAAAATGTCGGCACGATGGAAACCCGGTCAGCAAAACGGCAAAGCCGTGCGCGTGCAATACACTGTACCGGTAAACTTTGCATTGGGCGATTAAAATTAATTGATGGCCACTTATGGAATACCGTTCCACTGTGCATCTTATCAATATCAAAGCAACCATTAAAAACTAAAATCATGTTAGGATCAAACATCAACATATTCAGATCAGAATGGCTGAATGTAGTTTTCGTAAACCGTAACCAGGCCTATGGCGCTTATGAATTGCGCAAAGAGAATAGCAGAAACACAAACAAGGCGCTTATAATCGCTATTACCGCTTTTATCTTTTTGCTGGCTACGCCAACTATTGTAAACTGGGCCAAAGGCTTTATCCCTAAAGCAGATGAAAAGTTAGATGTGCACCAGGTAAAACTGCTGCCGCCACCTTTGCTTGAAGCCGCTAAACCGGTTGTGCCTCCACCACACGAAGCACCAAGGCCGCACACTGCAGAGGTGCGTTTCCCGCCACCGGTGGTTAGGCGTGATGAACAAGTGCATGAGGCCGATCCGCCAAAAGATTTGGACCTGGTGGATAAAAATCCCGGGCAACGAACACTGAGGGGTGACGATAACGCACCTATTGACTTAGGCGAAACCCACGGCAACTCAACCGAGCGGAGCATTACCGAAGCTGCGCCATCGGATGAAATATTTAAGGCGGTTGAGATCAACCCGGAATATCCGGGCGGCGAAGAAGCCTTTGGTAAATTTTTGCAAAAGAACATCAAATACCCCTCGATGGCTAAAGAGAACAATATACAGGGCAAAGTGTACGTCCAATTTGTAGTGGAGCGCGATGGCAGCCTGACCGATATTGAAATAGTGCGCGACCCGGGCAGCGGCCTGGGTGAGGAGGCCAAACGGGTGCTAAAAATGTCGCCGCACTGGAAAGCGGGGATCCAAAATGGTAAAGCCGTGCGTGTACAATACACCGTGCCTGTAAACTTTCAGCTTGGTGATCAGTAATAACTATCAAAAACCTAAATCAATTACCTATGAAAAACTACGTCATCCTCATTATAGCCTTTTTAAGCTTATCAGGCTTTAAGCCCGACAAACCCCGTGTTATAAGCGGCACGGTTTACGATAATGTTACGCAAAAAGGCCTTGCCGGTGTGCAGGTACAGGTTGTAGGCAGTATGGTTAGCGCCGGCACAAATCAAAACGGTCATTATACCATCGCGGTGCCTGTTGGTAAATTGCAACTCAGTTTTGCCCTAAAAGGCTACGAGAGCGCGACAATGACCCTTGGTAAATCCAGCACGTTGAATGTCTATCTGAAAGCAAAGATCATCTACAAAGCGGATACGATGGCCTATCGGGCATCCAATTATCCTGTTCGTTCTGACAAAAATGTGGATCAGCTCCTTAAAAAAATGGAGGGTGTGCAGGTTGGTTCAAACGGCACGATAACCCATCAGGGGCAAGCGATAACAAACGTGCGGATAAACGCCAAAGAGTACAAAGGTGGTAGTGTAAGCCAGTCAATGCAAAGTGCGCCTGTCGCTGCGCTCAATGAGGTACAAGTTATCAATGGATATAGCCAACAAGCAATGCAAGGCAGATCCTACGACCCGGCTATCGTGCCAAATCAGATTCGCGCGAAAGCGGGTGCTGAATCTTACGACCGGATCGTGGAAAACAAGTTTGAAGATCCGTTAAGCACGCCGCTTTCAACCTTTGCGGTGGATGTCGACGCGGCCTCCTATTCAAATGTTCGCCGTTATATCAACGGCGGCCAGCTGCCTCCAAAAAACGCGGTGCGCATTGAGGAGATGGTTAACTATTTCCATTACGACCTCGCAGCACCAACCAACAGCGACCCCGTTGCGATCCATACAGAATTATCCACCGCGCCATGGAACCCCCAACACCAACTGGTACGTATCGGCTTGAAAGCCAAAGAGGTTAAGACGGATAAACTGCCCCCGTCAAACCTGGTCTTTTTGATCGACGTATCCGGGTCAATGGGCCAGCCTAACAAGTTGCCGCTGGTAAAAGCATCAATAAAAATGCTGGTTGATAATTTACGGCCGATCGACCATGTTGCCATTGTGGTGTACGCCAGCGAAGTTGGTGTTAAACTGGAATCGACTCCCGGCAATGAGAAGGAAAAGATCAAAGACGTGATTGACCAGCTAAATGCGGGCGGCTCAACTGCAGGCGGCGCGGGCATTATCATGGCCTACCGCATTGCCCGCGATAAGTTTATACCCGGCGGTAATAACCGCATTATTTTGGCTACTGATGGTGATTTTAACGTTGGCCCATCAAGCGATAAAGACATGGAGCAATTGATCGAAGACGAACGGGACAGCAAGGTAAGCATCTCTATTTTAGGCTTTGGTATGGGTAACTTAAAAGATAGCAAAATGGAACGCATGGCTGATAAAGGCCACGGTAACTACGCTTATATCGACAACATTACCGAAGCTTCAAAATCAATGGTATCCGAGTTCGGCGGAACGCTTTTTACGGTTGCTAAAGATGTCAAAGTACAAGTTGAATTCAATCCCGCCAAGGTGCAGGCCTACCGTTTACTGGGTTATGAAGACCGGTTTTTGAATAAGGAAGACTTCAACAATGACGCTAAATTGGGCGGCGATATGGGCGTTGGGCATACGGTTACAGCATTGTACGAGATCATCCCCGTGGGTGTGAAGGACAATTTTACCAACAGTGTTGACCCGCTCAAGTATCAAAAACCCGCCGAAACACGGAATACCAATACGTCATCCGAATTGATGACGGTCAAATTTCGTTACAAACAACCCGATGCTGATGTAAGCAAAATGGAGCAGGTAAGCGTTGCGGTTTTGCCGGTACCAAAATCGAGTATCGCCGAGGTAATACGATCGGTTTGCAGCGCGGGGTCTATATCGGCGACAGCCACAAGCCGTTGAGGCTCTCTGTCGAAAATGAAACGCGGGAACGAGATGCAATAGCAGCCAATGTCCATCAGTCCGCCGCCGCCGGTTTCGGGCTTGTTGCGGATATTGGCCGGGTCGGGGTTAAAGTAGCTAAAAAACGAATGAATGGTTTTTACCTCGCCCAGCAAACCCTGTTCAACTATCGCTTTAGCCTTTTGCCATTGCGGGTGAAAGCGGTACATAAAGGCTTCCATTACTTTGAGATGAGGGTATTGCTTCGCGGCATCGATCAGCTTTTGCGCATCCGCAGCATCCAGGCCTATTGGTTTTTCACAAAGTACATGCTTGCCTGCTTGCAGAGCTTTAATGGTATAAGGGACATGCAGGTGGTTAGGCAGGGGGTTGTATATGGCATCGATATCCGGGTCAGCAAGCAATGCCTCGTAGTTGGCGTAACTCTTTGGGATACCCAGCTCGGCTGCGGCCTGGCCGGCCTTTTCACCATCGCGCGAGGCGATGGCGGTTATCTCGATAAACCTGCCCTTTTGCATAGCGGGTATAACCTGCTTTAGGCCGATCTTGGCGGTGCTTAATATTCCCCAGCGTACTTTTTTCATGGTGGTGTGATCTTGCCCAAATGTATAAAATCCGGGCAATAAAAAAGGCCACCCGGATTCCCAACCGGGTGGCTTAACAACACAAAACTTAACTGACTATTCCTGCTTAGCGGCAAGTTCGGTGCTTTTCATCATATTTTTGGTGCTCTCAACCAGGCGGATAAACTCGGCGCGATAACCATCGTCATCTTTACCCTTCGCGCTTTTGGCCATGCTGATCAACTGGTCGAACTTTGAATTTTG
>Ga0206938_1229_pt1 | contig 11634 bp, 16 predicted proteins | sample Alteio_BWOrgHeat_12_FD_152918 | JGI IMG/M metagenome (GOLD analysis project Ga0206938, IMG submission 152918) | Enriched cells from forest soil in Barre Woods Harvard Forest LTER site, Petersham, Massachusetts, United States -... | ecosystem: Environmental > Terrestrial > Soil > Temperate forest >... | reverse complement strand
ACTGGTCAAGCTCCAGGATTGGGCCAAGGCGACCAACGCTCGCGTTGTGATCATCTTCGAGGGACGAGACGCCGCCGGCAAAGGCGGAATGATCAAGCGCATTATGGAACGTGTCAGCCCGCGCATCTTTCGCGTGGTGGCCCTCCCCGCACCGACCGAGAGGCAGAGGGCGCAGCTCCATGCGCAGCGCTACGTTGAGCAACTCCCCGCTGGAGGTGAAATCGTCATCTTCGACCGAAGTTGGTATAACCGCGGTGCTGTTGAGTACGTGATGGGCTTTTGTAATAAACAAGAGCACGGGCAGTTTCTCAGGGACTGTCCAACGTTTGAGGGCTTTTTGGTCAGCCAGGGCATCATCCTGCTGAAGTACTGGCTCGAAGTATCAAAAAACGAGCAGCACAAGCGCTTCCTCGCGCGCATTGAAGATCCGTCCAAGCGGTGGAAGCTTAGTCCCATGGACCTGGAATCACACCGTCGTTGGTACGACTACTCACGCGCCCGCGACGCAATGCTCGCAGCCACCGATACACCGGTCTCGCCCTGGTTCATCGTTCCGTCAGATGATAAGAAGCGTGCTCGCCTGAACTGCATTGCGCACATACTGAGCAGCATCCCGTACGAAGAGATTCCTTATGCGCCTCCCAAGCTGCCGCCAAGGCAGAAGCGGAAAGGGTACGTCGAGCCGAAGCAGATGCATCGAACCGTTCCGCAGCTCTGGTAGGCCTGCAGCATGCCAAATCATTGGTGGTTCCGTGTCTTACCAGAGTGGCTGGTCTCAAGCCGTGCGGATTGGCTGCGGGCCGACATCGTCGCAGGGCTGACCACCGGCGCGATCATTATTCCCAAGGCGATGGCGTATGCCATGATGGCCGGGCTACCTGTGCAGGTAGGCCTCTATACCGCCCTGGTGCCGATGGCGATATACGCGGTGCTTGGAACCTCGCGCGTGCTCAGCGTCAGCACGACCACAACCTTGGCGATCCTGACCGCCGCTCAGTTGGGACAGGTCGTGCCCAACGGCAACCCCGTAGCGCTGCTGAGAGCTTCAGTGACGTTGACACTGCTGGTGGGAGCCACCCTTTTGCTGGCGTCTCTGTTGCGCCTGGGAATCGTGGCGGACTTCATCTCTGAGCCGGTGCTCGTCGGTTTCAGAGCCGGCATCGGGCTGGTCATTGTAGTGGATCAGATCCCGAAGATCCTTGGTATCCACTTCGCAAGAGGCACGTTCGTTCAGAACGTCCTCTCAATCGTTCACACTTTTCCAAAGACGTCGTTACCGACGCTCGCCGTCGGGCTCACGATCATCGTGTTTCTGCTGAGCATGGAGCGCTTCCTCCCGAAACTGCCAGCGCCCTTGCTGGCGGTAACTTCGGCGATAACGTGCGCGTACTTCTTGAATTTGCATCACCGGGGTGTCGAACTCGTGGGCCACATACCGCCAGGAGTGCCCTCGCTGGTGAAGCCAGACCTTTCGTTGATAACCATGCTCTGGCCCGGCGCATTAGGGATTGCCTTGATGAGTTTCACGGAGACGATTGCGGCCGGCCGAGCCTTCGCGCGAAAAGACGAGCCGGCGCCGCGGGCAGACAGAGAGCTGCTTGCAACTGGACTCGCCAATGTCGGAGGCGCGCTCTTCGGTGCAATGCCGGGCGGCGGCGGTACAACGCAAACGGCAGTCAACGTCCTCGCGGGATCTCGCACGCAATTAGGCGAGATGGTAACCGCGGCGATGGCACTGGGAACAACCCTCTTCCTCACTCCACTCATTGCGATGATGCCGCAATCTGCATTGGCGGCGCTGGTGATTGTGTACTCCTTCGGGCTTATTAAGCCGATCGAGTTCCGTGAGATTCTTAGCATTCGTAGGACTGAGTTTTCATGGGCAATCGTGGCGTTCGCAGGGGTCGTGCTTGTGGGCACCCTGAAGGGAATCATCGTAGCCATAATCGTTTCCCTGGTCACACTGGCATACCAGGTAGCCAATCCTCCGGTGTATGTTCTGCGGCGCAAGCCCGGAACCAACGTATTCCGGCCCCAATCGCCGGAACATCCCGAGGACGAGACGTTTCCTGGCCTTCTGCTGCTCAGGCCGGAAGGTCCAATTTTCTTTGCCAATGCGGCGCAGATCGCCCACAAGATTGAGCCCCTGGTCAGGGAAACGCAACCAAAGGTCGTCGCGGTGGACGCTAGCGGAGTCCTCGACATGGAGTACACCGCGCTCAAAATGTTCGCACAGGTTGCGAAGAGGCAAAGTCGGGACGGCATTCAACTCTGGCTGGTTGGCATGAATCCCGGAGTCTTGGCCGTCGTACAACGATCACCGCTCGGACACATCCTGCAACGCGAAGGAATGCATTTCAACCTGGAGATTGCCGTTGGACGTTACCTCAGTGATGAAGTTGTACACGAATAGCGTTGAATTGCCGGCTTATTCTCCTGCAGGAATTCACGAGCACGGCAAGCTGTTTCTAAGCCGCTGAATCCATTGACCGGAGGGGGCGTCATTCCCCAAGCCCCCATTCCAAGAAAAACATGTTCGCGCTGGCCCTTACCCACTCCCGCGCGGAAACCACGTCCGATTGGGCCAAGATCCGTCCCGATAACTCAAAGTGCAGATGAGTCATTGTCCGTCCCGATAACTCAAAGTGCAGATGAGTCATTGTCCGTCCCGATGACTCATTTTGCTACTTGCGTCAGATCGTCCTGGAGTTGGACGTCCACCGTCTTCCGCATATCTATCGCCAGGGGCAGGTTCGGATCTGCCCCTGGTGCTGAACACAAACCTCTATAACTCTCGTGCGTCAGTTATGCGCTCGCTCAGCGATGACTCTGGTTGAATCGCCTCCAGAACCATAGCGGAAGTGCTCTGGATAAATTCGAGGCTTTGGGCGAGCAGAGATGCATCGCCAGCATAGAGTTGGATGTAATCCGAGGAAGTAATTCCCATCTCCAATCCGATGGCGTGCCCCACGATGAATGCGACAGCTTCCGCCTCAGTTTCACGAACAGTTTTGGTGGTACTCGACCGGCGCTCGCTGCGATGCAGGAGCTCGTGCGCGACCTCATGGGTTAATGTCGCAAATTCCTCCGCCGATGACTGGCCGGGAAGCAGAGCGATCCGTCCGCCGTAGGAAACGCCGAGTGCCGGAGAGATCTTCTCGTTGTATTCAAGAGCAATATTCTGCTGCCCGAGGAAGTCGATAAGGCGGTCCCGGTGGGCGCCAACCTCGCCCGAAACCATGTGGCTGAACTCCGGAACATCATTTCCGATCGTCTGGCTCTGGTCCCAAACGTATACGAGCCGGAATCCGACGATGACAGGATGGCGGTTTAACTCGGGTTCCAGGTTATCTGTATCCGTCCTTCTCCGTTTGACAACCATCGGAGCAAATATCTGTATACCTTTCTCTCCCTTCTTTACTTGCCGGCCCAATTCCTTCCAAGTCTGGTAGCCTGCCACCCGCGTTGCTGTCGGGCACTGGCGCGCGATGGCCATGATATTTCCAAACGAGTACTGATGAAATCGCGCCATTGCCGCGAGATATGCGGTAAGGGTATCGCTCTTGCCGGCTTTGAGCTGCTGAATGAGGGAATCGACTGCCTGATTTATCAGCTGTTGAACCGGGTTCTTCTGCTCGGCGCCCGGCCGTTGAGAGTTCTCGCGTTTTGACTGCGCCGCATTTTTCCTGTGCGGCGCAGTGGTGCGTTGTGAAGTGATGCTGCGGTCGGCTCGATGGCTGAATGTGGCTGGCATACAAGTACTCCTGCTCGTGAATTGGCGTCCATGAGCGGAAAGAACTGCCTGACAACCAAATTTCTTTGCTTGGCGCTCCCGCTTCATGTCTTTGCGGCGAGCAGGGGCGCGGAGGACCAGTCATGGCCGGCGAAGGGGCCGCGCCAGCGGTCGAAGCGCAGCGAAGAGCCTTTACGGGGCCGACCGCCTCTGCCATTAGGCACGCTGAAGCGGGAGCACCCGGAAAAGAAGAAATTTAGGAGATTTCACCGAGCGTGCAGTTGAGATGGGACCGTGAGCCAGTTACCAAAAACCGATTCGGCGGTCCTTACGCTTCCGGGAGTGATATCGGTCGTGGCCGATCCGGCTGGGAAGAGAACTAAGAAAAGAAGTAAAAACGCGTACCTGGCTTTTGTTCTTAACTTTTTCAGATGAACAGTTTCAGATTTGTCAGGCGATTCGTCACAGCCGCTGTGCTCACCTGAAACCGCTTGGCCAAAAGCTCAATGGCCTTCCCGTCGTCCAGGTCCAGGTCCTGGTTCCGAATCTCCTCGCGAAGTAGTGTGCGAGGCATCAAAAGCGCGGCGCCTAGGTGATTAGCTTCGACCTCTTCGGGTTCCACACCGGCCGAAGACGTCTCGTCGCGGCGGAATGTCATTTCCTTATCGATGAACAACTGCGCATTATCGATCTTTTTGGTATGTAGCAGATAATGAGCAATTTCGTGCGAAATGGTGAACCGTTGCCGTACGCGCGCATGCGCCGCGTTATAGCCGATCCTGGCGCGGTCACCTTGAACGACCAACAGGCCAGAAACCTTATTGCCGAGCGTGGCCGCCTCAAGCGTCAGGTTTAAGCGCTGCGCAACCAGGTGAATGGGAACCGGCATCCGGTAGGCATCGGTATCGCGAAGCGTCTTTTCAGCTCTTTCTTCGAGACTTTGCCTTGCCATGAGCCTTCCCTTCCGTGTCCGATGTTTGAACGGCTCTCACCGTTTTGGTAATGAACCCGGTCAAAAGCTTGACGGTGGCCGGATCGCCATTGGCCACCTCTTCAATCTGATCGATAACCTCCCGGTCAAGCAAGCCCTGATTCGGCCTCACCGCAACTTCGTCGGGCGTAGGAATCAGTTCAATCAATTTGGAATGAAGCACTTCTGCAATCTGCCAGAGCAGGTGCAACGGCGCCCTCTGACGGCCGGCCTCGATATTGACCATGGAGGCGCGGCTGATTCCGAGGTGCTGAGCCAATGAATCCTGACTCATGCGCTGGACTTCCCGCATTTGACGGACTTTCCGCCCCAGTACACGATAAACCTCGTCGAAGTCCGTCATGAGAGGGAAACTACAGTCTCCGGCGGGGCGAGGTCAAACCAAGCTGGCACGTTTACTCAGCAAACATGTTTGTGTGGCTAGCAGTTGACATAGGATTCAGATTGAGATAACCATAATACGGTCAGGATCTCGAACAGGACTGCACGCGGCCCGGTCTATGGGCCAACCGTCCCCTGACCTCTTCCCCTCTGCGGATCGAAAACCGGATCGAGCTTCGTGCGGGAGAATCCGAAGCTCAAATAGACATCCGGCCAAAAAAGTTCTGGTTGAGGTGTCATAATTTCGCGTTTTTGCCCAGCTATATGTTTCGAGAGGGCAAAAAATGCAGCGGACGAGACCGAGAGCCTGCCAAAGTGAATTGTTAAAAGCACACTCGTCGACCAGAAAGCTCGTTTGAAAGACGTCCCCAGGAAAATGCCGTAAATCCGGCGCCGGGAGTTCTCCGCTTATTGTGTGATCAGGTCGCGGAGTTTTCGTTGCGCGGCTGTGAGTTGACATTTGACCGAGATTCCGGGACGTGGTACGACAGCACGGCAAGCAAGGTGAGGCACGGCCGGCGGCGAGCTCTGACTCGAAACCGGGGAAAGGCATTTCACTCCAGGCTGGTGAATCATGGGACCCTACATCAACCCCAGGCAACTCGAAATCGTTCTGGTGATGGCGGAAGAACTGAATACACACAAAGCGGCAGAGCGGCTGAAAGTGCACCAGTCGACGGTCAGCAAAGGCATCAAGCAGTTTGAAAAGGAGCAGGAGCTTACCGTGTTCGTGCGAGAGGGCAAACGAATCGCCGATCTTACTCCCGAGGGCGGACAATTCCTCGCGCACATCAAACCGGCATTTCACGTGTTTCAGTCGGAGGCTGCCCGGGCCAGCGAAATAGCGGAGTTGATCCTCCGCAAGAGCGCCGGCACATTCATCCTGGGGTATTCACCTCTGGTCTCCGCAGCAGTGCTCAATGAAGTACGATCCGTCCGAAGTGCACGGTTTCGAGCACTCCGCCTTCAGGTTCGCCAACTGAAGCCGTCAGAGATATTTAGTTTCGTTCGATCGGGCGTGCTTCAGGCGGGGCTCACATACGCGTTTCCTCAACGTCATCGCCTGGAGCAGATCCCGGTTGGGGGAGAACCGATGTGTGCTGTGTACCCGCGGAGGCCCGGCACTCGCGCCGTAGCAGGGATCGATCTCGAAGCTCTGCGCTCGCAGCCACTCTATGTTCTGTCCTCCGACCGCGAGCAGCCGGAGTTTCGAGAATGCCTGGTATCCGAATGTACGCGGCGAGGATTCACTCCGAAGATTGCGGAAGAGACGGATTCGGCTAGACAGGCATTCGACCTCTTGCTCGATCGAGGAGGTGTCGCGATCATGCCGGAGTGTATGTATGTCGGAGCACCGGCAGATTTAGATTGCAGTCGCATCGCAGGCCTCTGAGGAGACTCAACTGGTGCTCACATATCGACGCGGCACGGATATGAGAACTGAAAAGATCATTCGTGAAATCGCGAGATCGTTGCGGGATGGGCGCATAGAGAAGACCGGCTGAAAGAAAATGTCGATTCCGTCGAGTGCCGCATTGTCACCCTCCATTCCGCACGGTCCAAGCTTAATGACGATTACGCATTAGTAAAGTGCAATCTGGACTTGGACAAAAAATTAGATTCGATCCACTCTCATTTCAAGCACGATGCATCACGAGGTCGAATCCACACAAAGGGAGGTCCAACATGAACGTTTCGCCCGCATGGCGGAAGCGCTTTCGAGCCATACCAGACTCGAGAGCGATCTTCCTGCTTATTCTCGTCGTGCCGGCCGCAGCGCACGCGCAAGCATTGGGCGGCTCACCCTTCGACACGGGTTTTTCCGCCATGCAGAACCTGTTCACAGGAACCGTCGCCAAGGTCGCTAGTGTAGTCCGCCGTTAATCTCATCATTTATAGAGTGCGATGCGGGCACGGGTGACCTTCTCCAGGATGTCGCTCGCCTTGGCAGTCCAGATGAAGGGCTTTGGGCTTTCGTTGTGGCGGTCGATGTATTCACCGATGGCGATGATGAGTTGTTCCAGGTCGCGGAATACGCCGCGGCGGATGCGGCTTTCGGTCAGATCGCGGAAGAAGCGCTCGATCATGTTCAACCATGATGCTGAGGTCGGCGTGAAGTGCACATGGAAGCGTTTATGCCTGTCCAGCCAGCGCTGAACCCGCGGATGCTTGTGCGTGGCGTAGTTGTCGCAGATGATGTGGATCTGCTTTTCGGCAGGCACGGTTTCATCGATCAGGCGCAGAAATTTCAGCCATTCGAGATGACGATGCCGCTGTTGGCACAGACCATAGACTTCGCCGGTAGCGGTGTTGAGAGCGGCAAACAGCGTGGTGGTGCCGTTGCGTTTGTAGTCGTGCGTCATGGTCTGGCCGCGGCCTTTCTTCATCGGCAGGCCGGGCTGGGTGCGGTCCAAAGCTTGTATCTGGCTCTTTTCATCGACCGACAAGACCAGCGCGTGCTCGGGCGGGTTCAGATAGAGCCCAACGATGTCCTCTAACTTCTCGGCGAACTCCGGATCGTTGCTTATCTTGAAGCTCTCGACGCGATGCGGCTTCAGTCCATGGGCACGCCAGATCCGGCCCACGCTGGAATCAGAAATGCCCGCCTCGCGCGCCATCGTGCTACGCGACCAGTGCGTGGCGATCACGGGTTTGCTTTGCGTGGTCGTGGCAATCACTTGCGCGATCTTCTCAGCGCTAATGGTCGGCTTGCGGCCAGAGCGCGGCGCATCCTTCAACAAACCGTCCACGCCAAGTTCGATAAACCGGCTGCGCCAGAGAGCCGCCATGCGCGGCGCCACATGTATCAGTTCCCCGATCTGCTTATCCTGCAGCCCTTCTGAGGCCAGCAACACAATCCGGCAACGCTCGGCCACACGCAGCGACGTGGTGCGCCGCCGCATGAGCTTCTCCAACTCTGCCCGCGCTGCTGAACTTAACTCGATCGCTGGCGCTACACGCATACTGGTCACCTCTACTGTATGAGATGACCGGCACTGTATAACTGATCCTATTTATGGCGGCCTACACTAGCCTGATCGCGATCGTGGTTGGCGGCTACCAGTTCGCCCATGGAGAGCCCGGCGCGAAGAAATCTGCGACAGTCACCGTATTCGGCGCGCATCGAGTTTGAAAAGGTGTTCACGAATCCGGCGGATCACAGCGAAGTAAAGCGCGAGCGGTGGACGGCGACGGTCACTTACGTTTTCCGCGAGAACGTGAAGAATAACGAGCTCGCGGCGAACCCGCTCGGGTTGACGATCGTCCGTTTCCGCGCGGACCAGGCATTCAGCTAGCGGATCCTCGAAACGGTGCCGTCCCGTCGATCTCTCGCCAACCTCCTGAAGAGATTCGACTTAACTCAATGATCAAACTGGATGATTCTGCCGCGCTCGGGCGAATTTCCAGCCGACAGCCGAATTCTGCACAAGGCAATTGGAGACGGAGTTGTGCGTGAGGTTCGAATTGAGGTCCAATGGAAACAGCCAACCGCTCCGAGTGAACAGGAGAAAAAATGATGAAGTTCACACGTGAGCGTTTTCAAAACGGTTCGTTGCGACGAGTGCTGCGGAAAACCGGCCCCGACGTTTGGGAGTTTCGGTTCCGTGATCACTCAAAACCTGGTCTTCCGATGCGACAGATGACTTTAAGCACATTGGAGCACCCGACCGAAACTGCCGCCCGGCGGGCGCTGCAGGAACAGCTGCTGAGCATCAATGGTAGCGATGCCTACATTGCCCAAAGATCGCCGACCTTCGGAACTGTCCTAGACAAGTTCATCGTCGAAGAAAGCCTGAAGGAAATCATGGCGCGTCGTCCCGGTGAGATCGTCGACGACGGACTGAAGTACAGCACGACAACTGGATACCTCTCCGTGATTAAGCAGCATTTGCGGCCGACATGGGAAATGGTCCAACTCACCGATATCAAGCCGCTCGCGGTTCAGGGCTAAAACAGCTCGAACTCTCTCGGAACACCAAACAAAACATCAAGCCTGTTTTCCACCGTATGATGGAGCTCGCGATGCTTTGGGGACTGATGACAGCACAGCGGAATCCCCTGGGCCTCGTGGAGATCAAGGGTGGATCGAGCCGTCCGCGGCGGAAGAAATTGATCATCACGTCCGGGCAATTTCAGCAGATCTGCGACAGGCTCGACGAGCCTTTCCGGACAATGGTGGTCATTGCTATGTGTCTTGGTCTCAGGGTGAGCGAAATCCTGGCATTGAAGTGGTCCGACTTTGATTTTGAAGAGGGCACTTTGATGATCACGCGGGGTACCGTACACGGTCGGATCGGTCGCGTGAAGACGGACTATAGCGAAGACGAAATGCCTCTCCACCCGGACTTTGCCGAGATCTTGCTGTCTTGGCAGGCAAAGTGTCCGACGAGTGAGGAGGGCTGGGTCCTCCCCAACCCAAACACCGGCGGAGTCTGGCATGCTTCCGTTCTTCAGGGAGACGTTCTGGTTCCGACCGGCAAGGGAGTGGGGATTGAGCGATTAGGCTGGCATACGTTTCGGCACAGCTATCGCTCGATGCTCGATGCCTGCGGAGCGCCGGTAGGCGTGCAACAGAAGCTGATGCGTCATGCACAGGTGAGCACGACCATGAAATACGGGAACGCCTACATGACCGAAAAGCGGAAGGCGCACGGAGCTGTAGTGCAAATGGTTCTTCCTTCCCAGCGCGAAGAAACACGCCAGCCGAGACGCAACTCAGCTTAGCGTGGGGTTTCGTGGGGTTTTGAAGGGAGTTTTTTGAACCCAAAATCAACCTTAACTTATTTAGATTGTTTTGGTTGCGGGGGCTGGATTTGAACCAGCGACCTTTGGGTTATGAGAATGGTTAACAACAGCTAAGTGTTTTAGAATCAGTTTGCTGCTGCCATCTAAAACGTGTCCAAATTGAGTTCTGGTGCATTAAATTGCGTGACTGTATCAAGATATATGCGACTGAAAATAAAGCAGTTATGTTGACTTTTAAAGAACCAAAGGCTTACTTTGAATGTAGGGCGACACAGGGCGTGAAAGCGATCTGGTTCCCTTTCAGACAAAGCCGCTCTCTTCCCGGTCGGCCACCATGAGGGGTATCGGGTTCGTTCTCAACTGGTACCCTTCGACACCACACAACCCGGTACCAACAACAAACCGCGCCCCAGTGCGCGAGAGGAGATCACTGCGTTATGAGCCTGACTATTCAATGCAATTTGAAGGTAAACATGTTGGTGGACACATGCTGTTGCGGTCGGTGGGTGGCAACGGATGAAGACAGCTATGAGGACGTGACCCGCTGTCAGTTCTGTGGACAGTACATGTGCATACACATCGAGTGTCACGAGGTGTGCGCTGTGCCGAAGGGGAATGAAGGGATGGAGGATTGAGAATCAACACCCATCATTTGCAAAATGGGATGGTCGTTTTCTGTGCCTTCGCGTCATTCTCTGGTTCCGGTAGTGTAGCCAAGTACTTCTCCATGCTGGTATACGGAGTACCGTCTTCGTGGGTGAATGTATGGCACATATGGCCGGTAGACGAATCGAAGAGGTAGGGAGTGTTCGGGACTCTCTCGAAGTGATGCGCGGGGAACTGTCGGCCAACCAGGACACCGGACCCAAACAACAGCACTGCCCCGAAGATGGAACTTGAAATCCAAAAGGGTTTGGTCACGGCGCAATTATATGTCCGATGGTGAACTGGAATGTGGTCTCCGGCCTTGACCGTACTGTTCTCACGGGGACGCTTCTGGGAAGGCTGGTGACAACCTGGGTACGGGGATGGTCTCAAGGACATGCTCAGAGCTTGTGAACGCGTCTGGTGAACGAGGAGAGGTCACACGTGCCGACTACTTTTCACGCACCAGCTTGGGAGTGTCCGCGATTTTGTGTAAACGCCGTTCCCCTGGTTAGTGCCTCGGTGGTCGGGGCGAGTTCGTTTTTGCTTGTTACCCTTATGCCCCGGATAGTTGGAATTATTTGGCTTGCGGGGGCCGCCGTCAAGGCCGAGCGCAGCGAGTTCATCTTGAGCCTTGACGGCGGTCCTCGCAAGCCTTATCGATTTCGATCCGGGGGCAAAGGGTAACAAGGATTACGCTCTGGTCACGATCTGTATCCGATCTTCCCAAAGCAGCGTGAACTGGTTCAAGGCCGCCTTCCAATGCAACGGGCTTTCCCATTTCGCGATCACATTTCGGAGCGCCAGATACATGACCTTGAGCGCTGCTTCCTCGCTGGGGAAGGCGACCCGCGTCTTCAGCGCTTTGCGTAGAGACATATTCAGTGATTCCACCGCATTGGTCGTATAGATGATCTTGCGGATCTCGGCCGGAAATGCAAAGAAAGGAATGACTCTCTCCCAGTTCCTTTGCCAAAGCGCTGCGATGGTGGGGTATTTTGGATTCCAGCGCTCGGCAAAGGCGGCCATCTCCCGCCGGGCTTGTTCTTCGGTGGCGGCACGGTAAACAGACTTCAGATCCTGCGCCACCGGCTTGCGTTCTTTCCAGCCGACGTAGTTGAGACTGGCCCGCACCAGG
>Ga0206938_1226_pt2 | contig 11677 bp, 11 predicted proteins | sample Alteio_BWOrgHeat_12_FD_152918 | JGI IMG/M metagenome (GOLD analysis project Ga0206938, IMG submission 152918) | Enriched cells from forest soil in Barre Woods Harvard Forest LTER site, Petersham, Massachusetts, United States -... | ecosystem: Environmental > Terrestrial > Soil > Temperate forest >... | reverse complement strand
CGAACCTGAGGAGTACTTAATACCGCACGGTCTCAAGGGTAGTGTAAACATCGTATTTAATCAATGCCAAGGCGAAAATGTTCGGTACGAGAATGGAAGGCGTGTTTACGAAATACCTTCGAATGGAGTTTTGCTCACTAAATTTAAAGATCAGTATGGTACAATAGATCATCATTATTTTTATGTGGACAAAACCGGCAAAAGAACTCGATTAGAGATTTATGAATATCAATATAATAAGGACGGAACAATTAAATGGATTATAGAGGATCCGCTAAAAATAGGCGTTTTTTTTGATGGTACAACTGGAGTGTATGGAGGAAAAGGTGAGATGAATTTTCAGGAATTTTTGATTTCAGATTCTAGCGACCTTAATATTTATAAATCTTCCGAATACAAGAGAGACTTTGAAAAGAAGTTGCAAAGACTTTTAAATGATGATTTTTCTCCAGGTACATTAACTGAAAGTGAAATGGACTCAATAGAGAACCGATTAAATAAAAAAAAGGTGTCAAATTAATTCATACGTCTGTTCGGATTTAGATATATTATTTAGCAGAGATTGGAAAATATAAAAAACTTCAAAGAGTCACTCCTCTATGAATAAATTAACTTATTTATCAACCTTTTTATTTTTAATGGTAGCATGTCAGACAAATAGTTCTGTGGCACATGGTACGACGACAAATTCTTTACCAGACATCACGCAAACATTTAAATCAATTATTAATGGTGACTGGTACCAAGCATCTTATATAGAAAGCATTAAGGAGACGAAATCTCCCTTTCGTTCTAAAAATTCTCTATTTGAATATGTTGAGTTAAATATAAACACAAACAAAACAACGGGCGACAGTCTTGCGATTGGGGCACCCAGTATTCATGAAGGATCAAGTTTTATTGTTTATTTCAAGCCTGGTTTGACAAACACATCATTTCCAACAAATATTGTTGACGAGAACAGGAGTAGTTATTTTGAGCTAGGTTACAGTATATCAAGAAATGATACCTCTTTAATAATCTTTCATTATAATAGAGAAAAGAAATTGATTGGACAGGTGAAATATTTGAGAGCTTCTAAAAACTCTGAGGGTGCATTGCAGTTTATGGTCAATAAAACTTTATTTGCTGGAGACTATAATGCGGAAGATAGTTCGGGAAAGACATCAGTTCTGAAGTTCACAAATGATGGTCATTTAATTGGCATTTCAGAGGTGGAAAAATATTATATACTTACTGATTTTGTTGTTGAGCCTGAAAATAGTGTAGATGAAGTGTTCTTCGACATTCAAACTAGTAAACAAAAATGTTATGCATTTGTAATTGAGGGAGACACAACCAAGTTATATGACGTTCAAGAAAGTGCTGGTCAAGACACATTAACTCGAGGACAACTTAAATATAAACTTGTTAGGCAATGAATGAATTGCTGTTTAAATATAACTTAAATATTATGTAATCCAGGGCGATCTTATTCTGTCCTCAAGCTTTTTACGGGATTTGATATTGCTGCATTAACCGTCTTGAGTCCGATTGTAAACAGCGTGATTAGCACCGCAAGAAGTCCGGCCCCTAGAAAGTGCCAGAAGCTGATATTTATTCTGTATGCGAAATCCAACAGCCAACGGTGCATAAACCACCAGGTAACTGGAGAAGCTACGATAAATGATATAACGACAAGTTTTAGGAAATCCCTGGACAATAAGTTTACAATATCCAGTATAGAAGCGCCCATCATTTTGCGGACTGCAATCTCTTTGGTTCGTTGAAGGGTGCTGTAGGAAGCCAACCCAAACAATCCCATGCAGGAGATAAAGATTGCCAAAACCGTAAAATTTAAAAATAACTTACCGAATCTTTCTTCGGCGCGATACTGTTTATCGAAGTGTTCATCCAGAAAGTAATATAATAGCGGCCTGTAAGGAATAATACTCTTCCATTTTTTTTCAATTGCTGAGAGTGTGGCAGGCAAATGGTCAGTGGATACTTTGACGGAAACCAGATAACAGACTTCCGGCTCTATACGCATGCTGAGCGGTTTGATCTCCTCCTGCAGGGATCGGAAATGAAAATCCTTCATTACTCCGATGATCCTGCCATCCCTTCCGAACTGGCTGAAACGACGGCCTACGGCCTGTTGCGGTGAATGGTAGCCGAACATTTTTGCGGCGGTTTCATTGATCAGCATGGCCTTGGTGGTATCGGTCTGAAATTCTCTTGAGAAAGTCCGGCCGGCTACTATTTTTATTTTAAACTGATCGACATAATCCCAATCTACAAAATAGGAATCGAGATTGGCAATCTTCAGATCGCCTTTTTGGTTTTCTATCTGGCAATTGACTATCGGTGCATCAGTACCAGGGACGTTAGAGGCAAGAGAAGCCGAAATCACACCAGGGATTTCCTTCAGCGACTGCTGAAAGGCCATTTTGTGTGGATCCCCTTCGGTGTTGATGACCATCATTTGCTGTTTGTTATATCCCAGGTCCTGTTCGCGCATATACCTCAACTGATTGTAAACTACGATTGTGGCAATGATGAATCCAATGGAAAGGGTAAATTGAATTAGGACCAATCCTTTTCTGAGAATATTGCCCCGGCTACTCGTTGCAAAGCGCCCCTTCAATACCTCCGATGGCTTAAAAGATGAAAGGACCAGGGCGGGATAAATCCCCGCCAGCAACCCGATGACCAAAGACGAAGTAAAGAGGAACAAAATATAGGCAGGGTGTTCGAATATGCCATTGCTAATAGTTTTTCCTGAAAGATGATTAAACTCCGGTAGGAGCAGGGCGGCAAAAAAGCAGGGCTAAGAGAAAAGCGACAAGGGAAAGTACGATAGATTCCCCGGCGAATTGGCCGGCTAGCTGGGGTTGAAGTGCACCAACCACTTTCCTGATCCCTACTTCCTTTGCGCGTTCTGCCGACCGGGCGGTGGTCAGGTTGACAAAATTGATGCAGCCGATCATCAGGATAATGGCTGAGATAAAAGAAAAAAGATAGACATTTTTGCTGTTGCCATTTTTACTTCCGTCACGCGTCGAATGCAGATACACGTCTTTTATAGGCTGAAGCGACAGCGTCGAGGACATCTGATGACTCCTCATGGCTTCGCCTTCCCTTTTTTCAATGAAGGCAGGAAACCTGTCCTGGAGATCCCGGATATTGGTCTTAGGCTTTAAAAGCAGGAAGCAGATGGGATGATAGGTCGCCCATTGCCAGTCGTCCTCCAGACCATCATTCAGGTGTCGGGTTTCGGTGCTCATAGAAACAACGACGTCCCCGCTGACCTGTGAATTTTCCGGCAAGTCTTTCATTACCCCGGTAACTTTGACCGGCCAGCCCTTGCCTGTAATCAGTACTGTTTGGCCGACCGGGTTGCTGTTGCCGAAATATTTTTTTGCGGCGGTAACCGAAAATACGGCAGTGAAGGGCTCTTTCAGAACGGTGTTCGGGTCTCCCTGCAATAGCGGGAAATCGAATACCCGGAAGAACTCAGGATCTGCAATCAACGAATTCTCTTCTTGGTATTTAATATCGTCCTTTCTGAAGAGGAAGCTAACCGTGGCAATACGTACCGCGGATTCTATTTCGGGAAATACCAGCTTCATATTGGGAAGCACGGGCCAAGCGGGCCCATTCGCCCTGATTGTTTCCGTTGGTGTTTTAACATCACAAACCACCCTATAGATACGGTCGGCCCTGCTGTGAAAGCTGTCATAACTTAATTCGAAACGAACGTACAGGAAAATCAGGAAACAGGCCGTTATGCCCACCGACAATCCCAGGATATTGATCAAGGAAAATACCCGGCGTTTCCAAAGATTTCGAAATGCCGTAGTCAGGTAGTTTTTGAGCATGAGTGGGGTTTTAAAATTCACGCAATAAAGCCATCAACCATTTAAATTATCTTGTACCGGATCTGCAATGTCCCGTCGATTTTTCTCATGTGAAACGCGTCCAGAATCGATTATTAAAAGCAATTGAGCGAGAGTAGATGTTTATCCTGATTTGAATGTAGAAATAAGAACCGACTCCTACTAAAAGAAAGTGATAAATGGTTATTGTGAAGGATGGTTTAGGGAAGCTACACTCTTTTATTGACACAGCTCTCCGGCATTTTTACAGATTCCTTTTCTTATTAATATTGCAAACGATATTTATATTGTAGTTATGAAGGGTATGGGAATCTAGATAATAGAAGATGAAAATCAACACTTATTGACACCACATTCACTCTCAACGCCAAATATCTTTCAAGAAGGAGTGTATAAAGTAGATATTACAAACTGTTGCGCGAATTCTAAAGATTTAAAGTGTCGGCCTTTGTCCTTCCAGCTTGGTTCTTATTTGGGCAATTAATATTATACAACATTTATTTTGCAAAAAATTGGATACTTCAAAATAATTTACTGATCTTTGTGCAGCAAAAAAAAATATACAATGCTCCAGGTAGGAAATTATATCGTTTCAAAGCCACCGTTTAACCAGAGAATGGTTAGTGGGATTGCGTTGCATGTTATGAATTGAAAAAAGTTATTCACTTAATACCATGCCCCGCAAAAATTTGCGGGGTTTTTCGTTTTATAACATTCCCGAAAGAATTGTATCAAAAAAAATCATTTTTAAAATGAACAGGCCGTCTTATGCCCTGAATCATCTTGAAGAATTATAAAAAGCGTTTTAAACATCAAGTATGGAAAACATACCACAACAAAAAGTGATCAGTCTGCACAATGTGTTCGATGGTCACTTCCTTGATGCAAATACCTTGTATCTGTATCATTTTAGTGAATTGCCGAGTTTGCATTTGAGAAATCATATTGACGGGGAGAAAGCTTTTGAGGCGTTTAAGGAGAAATTTAATACCAGGATTGTAAGCACGCATCAATATCGCTGGTTTAATCACCGAAAAAAGAAAATTGAGTTTGATTCCACAATTCTCATCTTGGATAATCATTGTCTTTTAGAATTCGATGACTACTACTGTGAAGTCTTGCATAACAATAGGCAACCTGAATTTTTGATGGAGGTTGATGAGTTGTTAAGTCTTTTTAAAGAAAAACAACGGAGGCAACCCTTGGAAATGAATTTAATTGTCCGTAATGCGCGTGGATTTGAATTGAAAAGCATGGAAATCAAGAGAACAAGACTGGATCTGGACTTATTTTACGAGGATGATTTTCAGGAGATCGATGCGACTATACGGAGAAGGCTCGGCAGGAAAAAGGACAAGGGAATTGTTTTATTACACGGATTACCAGGAACGGGTAAGACCACCTACCTGCGACACTTGATTGGCAGGATCAAAAAACGAATCCTTTTCTTGTCACCGTCTGTTGCAGCTGAATTACTGAATCCAGATTTCATCAAATTATTGATTGACAATCCGAATACTGTATTAATCATTGAAGATGCGGAGAATATCATAATGGATCGGAAATTGGATGCGGGATCATCGGTGTCCAATCTGTTGAATATTTCTGATGGATTATTGGCTGACTGTCTTAATGTACAGTTGATCTGTACATTCAATAGTCCGCTGACGATGATCGATAGCGCGTTGCTCAGGAAAGGTCGCCTGATTGCGAAATATGAATTCGGGAAATTGAGTTTGGCCAAAAGTCAAAAGCTAAGTGATCATCTGGGTTTCAAAACCAGGATTACCCAACCTATGTCCATCGCCGATATCTCAGGGCAAAATGAGAAGAATCAGAAACCAAATAATGTCGAAGTGATTGGTTTTAGGAGACATCATACAGAAAATTAAAAATTAAAGAAAATGGCAAAATTGAAATTATCGGGAAAAGAGCTAAGGGCGATAGGCTATCCGGAAGGACCCGTAATCAGTCTAGCGATGAATCTGATGGAAAAAAGTTACAAATATGTCGAAAAGGAGGAAGTAATGAATATTTTAAAAAGCGTACTGGCTTCTCCTGTGGAATTTACTGGGGATGCGGTGCTGGCTTTGATTGCCGAGCAATTGATGCCTAAAGAAAAAAACAGAGCTAATATTGTTCTGATGAATGACGCCGGGATACATATCAATGTGTTTGGCGCTGAACAGATCGAACAGGGAGCGATGCATCAGATGGAACAGGCGTCTAAATTGCCTATATCTATTGCCGGAGCTCTAATGCCCGATGCACATGCGGGGTATGGACTGCCGATTGGAGGCGTATTGGCAACAGAAAATGCTGTTGTCCCTTATGGTGTAGGCGTGGATATTGGGTGCAGGATGTGTCTTTCTGTGTTTGACATTGATCCTAGGGAACTTGTTCAGCGAGAAGCATATTTCGTTCGTGAACTGAATGAAGCAACCCTGTTTGGCAGCGGAAAGGATTTCGAGCATTTTATCCCACATGAGGTAATGGATAGGACGGAGTTTGGCCAAATAGATCTCTTGAAAAGACTGAAAGGAAAGGCTGCCAAACAACTTGGGTCCTCAGGTTCGGGCAATCATTTTGTTGAATTTGGCACAGTACGAGTTACTGAGCAAGACGAGATTTTGGGCCTCGACGCTGGTAACTATTTGGGATTGTTATCCCATTCAGGATCAAGGGGTCTTGGTGCAAATATCGCCAATCACTATACCCGGATTGCTAGGGATAAACGAAGACTTCCAGGAGATGCGGCTAATTTGGCATGGCTCAGACTGGATGAAGAGGCGGGGATCGAATACTGGATGGCCATGAACCTTGCTGGAGACTATGCTTCTGCATGTCACCATGTGATACATGAAAAAATCGCTGTGCGCCTTAAGAGGCATCCTATTAGAAGGGTAGAAAACCATCACAATTTTGCCTGGAAGGAGGTACATGAAGGAAGGGATTTGATTGTTCATCGGAAGGGCGCTACACCAGCCGGCAAAGGGATATTGGGAGTGATTCCTGGATCTATGACCGCGCCTGGATATATTGTCAAGGGCAAAGGCCAATCTGCCTCTCTTTTTTCCGCGGCACATGGAGCCGGAAGGATTATGAGCAGAAGCAATGCATTAAAATCCATTACCCATCACCTACTCAGGGAAACTCTAGAAAAAAATGGAGTCAAACTGATTGGCGGCGGCCTTGATGAAGCACCCCAGGCATATAAAGACATCGAAAAAGTGATGAAATCCCAGCAACAATTGGTCGATGTCGTGGGGACGTTCATTCCAAAAATCGTGAAGATGGATGGTGCAAAAAATAAGCTTTGGGGAAGACGAAAAGAAGATACAGTTTTTGTAAACGGAGAATAAGTAGGTTGGTGAGGTAGCAAAGATGGTCATTGCGTTTGTCTGAAAATCAGAGTATGGCAGTTCGAGTCTGCCCCTCACCACTACTGGCCCATAGTGAAACGGAAGCACGACAGATTTTGATTCTGTAAGTTCGGGTTCGAAACCTGGTGGGCCATCAATTGAATTAACTGTAATATGCGATTTCTAATTGAATTTGATTAATTATTCGCGAAATACGATCCGGATGAGCGAATTGTATACTAATTTCTCTCTGTTTTGCGTAAATTCAAATGAAAGAAAAATTTCGGACTTTCATCTAAAGGGTTTTACTTAGGCGCGTTTTGGGCTTTCGTAGAGTCCCATATTAGACGTAAAGTTAGATTTAGCCAAAATAGATTTTGAAATTTATCCAAATCCGACTTCCGATTTGGTTACGTTTAGTTACCCAACTGCAACAAAAGATGAAGAAATTCGAATTATTGATAACTGTGGGGAAATTGTTAGAATCATACGAGCTCCAATGAGCAGCACATCTAAAACAATTTCAATATCTGGACTGTCTAAAGGAATATATACAGTTCAGTTTTTGGGAAGTAAATTAACTATCAAGAAATTGCTCATATATTAATAACCTGTGATTCAAACAAAGATAGATGCTGATGGGGAAAACCATTTACTATTGTTCATAAAGCCAAACCATCACCTCTTAATTTGAAAATCGAATATTGATGGTATGGTCATCCTTGTTATTTTTTAATAAGATATTTTGCCTATGTCAAATGACCCAAAAAATTATATAGGTCAAGAAAATATTTTGATAATAGGCGGGGTCAGACTAGATTTTGATGGCAAAAAAGTAAAAGATGTAATCGAAATTTCTGACATGATAATTTTACTTGCGGGCAATCTTTATGGCGGATATCCAAATGAGAATGTTTATGGTGTGAGCTTACAAAAAAAAAGAATTGAGTGGCAAATATCTAAGTTAGAATTTACAACATTTGACAATGAAACTTTTTGCCCCTTTGTTGAAATGAGGATTTTCGGTAATCTGCTAATCCTGATCAATTGGTGCGACATCTATCTGATAGTAGATCCCTTAAACGGGGAAATATTATTTAGAAGCGAGCCTAAAAAATCTTAGAACTCGTATGCGTCATTTTTTTTTGATTGAGTTTTGTCTCCTCTTATATTTGGTATATTCGAATCCTCATGTATTATATTGTCTTCGCTTTATTTTATCTGCTTTCCCTTCTACCGATGCGGATATTGTATATCATTTCAGATGGGATATACGGGGTTGTTTATTATCTAATTGGCTACCGGAAGAAGGTAGTGATGCAAAACCTTGAAATAGCATTTCCGGAAAAATCAAACCGGGAACGGGTTAAAATCGCCAAAGCATTTTATCATAACCTACTTGATTCCTTTATAGAGACCATTAAATTGGTTAGCGCTTCCAGGTCATTTCTAGAAAAAAGGGTAACTGCCAACTGGGAAGTGCTCGACCCTCTATTTAAAGCCGGTAAAAGTTGCCAGCTTCACCTCGGACATACATTCAACTGGGAATGGGGTCATCATGTGTTGAGCAACCACACAAAATATCAGGTACTCGTTGTGTATATGCCGCTCAGCAATGGTGTGTTGGAAAAATTGATGTATCGTTTACGTACTCGCTATGGCAATAAATTTATTGCGGCAGGTAAAATGAGTAAATCCATGGAAGCATTTAAAGAAACCCAATATCTACTGGGCCTTGTTGCTGACCAGAGTCCGGGCAACCTCAATAATGCTTACTGGATGAATTTTTTTGGTCGGCCTACGGGATTTGTGTCAGGTCCGGAAAAAGGAGCAAGAGCCGGAAATTTACTCGTGTTGTTTACTTCGATTGTAAAACCAAGGCGTGGCTACTATCAGGCCGTTTTGGAAGTTGCCTCTGAAGATCCCTGTGTTTTGGAGGAGGGCGAACTGACGTTGCGATATGCCCATTACATGGAAAAAGCCATTCGTGCGCATCCTGAAATGTGGTTGTGGAGCCATCGAAGATGGAAACACAGTTGGAATTCAGCATATGCAAAAAATTGGATCGGAGAGGGACTACCCGGTGGTGAATAATATGGGGTATGAAATGGGCCGATGCGATTAGAAATCTGCTTTGACTCCGTCGCTATGGTTTATTCTTGTCCAACAAAGCGATAGCCGATTCCAGACACCGTGGAAATATGTGTTGTTCCCGGCTTATCCTGATGAATTTTCTTTCGCAATTGGGCGACAAATACCCTTAAATATTGCAGCTGATCCAGGAATTGGTCTCCCCAGATTTCGCGCAGAATAAATTGGTGTGTCATCACACGCCCTTCATAACGGGTAAACAAGACAAGAAGGGCGTACTGTGTCTGGGTGAGGGGAACAAGGTTTCCATTTACCTTTAATATCTGGGATCCTAGATCCAACTCAAAATCCTTGTACGAAACGACTTGATTATTTTCTTCCCTATTGACGTCTCGTAGGGCCGTTCTGATGCGAGCCAATAATTCACCGGTCCGGAATGGTTTTACCAGGTAATCATTGGCGCCGTTATCTAATGCCCGTATGATATCTTCCTCCTTATCTTGTACAGAAAGGATAATTAATGGAGTACTGCTCCATTCCCGTAGATTCCGTAAAGTAAGGTGCCCATTCTGATCGGGTAAACCCAAATCCAACAAAATGAGATCAGGATTTTTTTGACTGGCTAGTACAAGTCCTTCTTTGGCGGTGGCGGCCTGCAAGATATTATATCCGTGAGACTCAAGGGTTATCTGCAAAAGCTTTCGGATTTGCAGTTCATCATCAATGACCAGAATTTCGTTGTTCATGTTTTTCATCCAGGGTGGTGTATAGTTGTTCAGATGGTATTTTAATTCGAAATCTCGCGCCGCCTTCTTTGCGGTTCTCCAGTTCAATCTGGCCGCGATGGGCATGGATAAATCCTTTCACAATGGACAATCCCAGTCCGGTACCACCGGATTTAGAATGCTTTAATCTGTAAAATTTATCAAATACAAAAGGTATTTCTTCTTCCGGGAACCCAGGACCGTCGTCTTCAACCAATAGATGCAGGGAGGATCCATCTGTACTAGCCGAGATGAGAACAGTTGAATTTTCTGGAGTATACTGGGATACGTTATGACTTAAATTATAGAGTACTTGTTCCATCAGTCCGTAATCCAGATTAAATAGTGGAAAATTATCGGGAATTTTGCTTTCCAGGTGGTGATTTTTTGCTGACTCCTGCACACGTAAAAAGACAGACTCTACCAGTTCAGTTAAATTACACCAATTCTTTTTGATTTCCAGGAATCCGGATTCAAGCCGGGACATATTCAGCAGATTTTCTACCTGGCGGTTCAAGCGCAATGAAGCAATAGATATTTCAGTCACGAGACTTCCTTTCATTTCTTCATTCAGGTGAGAAGGGACCATCATCAGATTATCAGATGCCGCAATTATGGTGGATAGCGGCGTTCTGAATTCATGAGAAAGTGAATTGAGTAAAGTGTTATAAAGCCTGACGGTCTCCAGCCGTTCTTCTTTTTGTCGGGCGAGTTTTTCGATTTGTCGGATTTTGGTAGTCAGTACGGCATTGATCAATGCAATTAAAAAGTACATGGAAAGCATGATTTTGTCTTCCGTGTTGCCTACTCGAAAATTGAATCGGGGCAGAAGAAAAAAGTAGTCCCAGATCAGGGCGCTCAAAGTGGCGGCCAGCAATACCGGCAAAATGTCAAAAAACATGGCGATGAGGGATAGAACCAGCAAAAGAATAAAGGCAGATCCTTCGGGGCCAATATAACCGGATAAAAGAAAACATATACCGGAGACCGCACAAATGCAACCCGCACTGATCAAGTATTCCATACTGCGATTGATCGTGAGGCCGGTCGTAAATTTTTTTTCTCGCATGAACGATTTTAATATGTCTTTTTATATAAAAAAGGAAGCCATTTCAGCTTCCTTTTCCTCTTAAAAACACCAGCAGCAACTTTTCGGGGCTGAGCGCTCAACTATACTTCCATTAAAATAGCCCTCAATGATTTGAGGGTTCCAATTCTCTGAACCCGGTGCGATGACCAGCCAGTATCGTAGTGGAACCATATTTTTCATCGTGCTGGCTGATATCCAGCCCTTCTTCTTCTTCTTTGTTGCTCACGCGCAGCGGCACAATAAAATTGATCAGTTTGAAAATCAAAAAGGAGACGGTAAAACTGTAAACGACCGCAATCAGCATGGCTTTCAATTGGATCAGAAAAAACCCCATGTTCCCATAAGCCCAACCATCATTTCCAGCCGCATTTACCGCCTTGGTAGCAAAGATCCCGGTCATCAACATCCCAACCATGCCGCCCAACCCGTGGCAAGGAAAAACATGAACAACGAAATTCTGGTCATTGATGATGAACTGCAAATCCGAAAGCT
>Ga0206938_1225_pt1 | contig 11789 bp, 7 predicted proteins | sample Alteio_BWOrgHeat_12_FD_152918 | JGI IMG/M metagenome (GOLD analysis project Ga0206938, IMG submission 152918) | Enriched cells from forest soil in Barre Woods Harvard Forest LTER site, Petersham, Massachusetts, United States -... | ecosystem: Environmental > Terrestrial > Soil > Temperate forest > O... | reverse complement strand
AATAAGCAATACCCGGCAGTGCCTGTGTTCTTTGCTGCTACCTGCGATGTAGAAAGTACTTTCCCCGACAGCCTCTATTGCACCGGGCTGGCATGGCAGTTCAACACCAAGCGTATGGATAACCTGCCCGACCTGAAGCAAAACATTGAAAACCGTTTCCACCTCGATTACCTTGACGGGGCCACCAATAACGGAATATCGCAGGAACTGGTAGATGATTTTAATACACTGTACGTAACTCCGTTTGCTGTGCTATACAAACATTGTAAAGACAAGCATGAGCAGAGCAGCCGCATGGATTTCTACAAAAGCTTTGTGATGAAGTACGCTAAGCTTGAGGGTAAGGAAAAGGAAATGGAACAATACCTGCAATAAACAGGTGACGAACAGGTTTTCCATATTGGCTGACGCTGATTTGCTGCACCACATGCAGCAGGGTGAAGGGCGCGCGTTCGATGAATTGTATAACCGTTACAACAAACCACTCTTCGGCTACTTTGTGCGTATGCTTAACTACGATAAGCAAAAGGCCGAGGATGCACTGCACGATCTTTTCCTGAAAATAATTGAGCGGCCCGAGTTGTTTGATAAATCACGCTCATTCCGTACGTGGGTATACAGCGTGGCATATAACAGTTGCAAGAACCAATACAAACACTGGGGTATTGTAAAGGAAGCGCACGAAGAAATAAAACATACCGAAGCGGTACTGGATGAAAAGTTCTTTGTAAGCGCAGCCGCACGTATTGATGCAAAAGAGTTCAGGAAAAAGCTGGATGAAGTACTTGATGAACTGCCCGTAGATAAAAAGACAACGTTTATACTGCGCTATACTAACGATCATTCGTTAGCTGAAATAGCCAATATGATGGACTGTTCAGAGGGTACGGTAAAGTCGCGATTACATTACACAATTAAAATATTAGCCGACAGGCTGCAATTATTTAACCCGTTAAATCACTAAGCCATGGAAAGCAGGAATGAAATGGATGAGCTGTTGAAGACCGCAATGCAGAATGATATTGCACCCGATGATGCGGTACGCAAAGCGTTGCGTAAAAAAGTAGAGGAGAAGAAGCATAGCCCTATAATCCGCTACCTGAATGCAGATATAAAACTTTACCAGGCTGTGCTTGCAGTGGCTGCTGTGGCGGTGGTAATAATCTTACTGCGCCCTGTGGGTACGGGTAACAACTCGAACAATATTAGCGGCGGCACACTGGTGGCAGATACTTCAATCGCGGGGCAGTACAATACCCTTAAGCAGGATAGCTTTCTGGTGCGCAATTTCAGTACTACGGTGTATTGATTCCTCCTTTGTCCTCCCCACGGGTGGGGAGGAGATAAGAATGGAATTGTGTTGCCTCCCCATATATGGGGAGCCTGCCCGACTAGTTTTTTAATTTAAGGAACATTCAGGCGGGGTAGGTGGGGATATAGCAAGCAATTTCAGTACTACTGTGTATTAGTTTACATGCAACACCCTCATCCAGTGAGGAACATGATGAGGACTTAAAGATTCATGGGCAATCCATATTTGGCATACCTTTGTGCTACTTAATTCAAACCCCATGAATCACTTAAAACTTATAGCTAGTTCGAAGGTAGCTTTAGGATCAAGTTTCCTCAATTCCACTACTTCAGGTCAGGGTACGTTAGATTCTGGAACAGGTGCTGGAGCTCCAGGGACTGTTAAATTAAATGCGACTAATTATTAAAATGAAGACAGCTTATATCATTTTTTTTACAAGCATCATTTGCATCACTTGTAAGGGCCAGATACAACCAGATAGTAACGGCGTGAATTCATGTTTGCCGTCCTTATCTATAGTAACAGTAGCTGCTTTCCATTTCGCTCAAAATATTGATAGTGTTGATAATATGAAGTCAACATCTCAAATTGATAGTATTAATGGTGATTTTTGGGAACAATTATCAGCTGATAATTTTTATTATTATTATAGTGAAGATACTTTTAAATTGAGTAAGCCGACACTTTGGCTTAACGTCAAGGGGGTAACTGTTCTTATGTATTTTAAAGAGAACCATATGATTGATCAAATAACATGCTTGGATTCTTGTAAAATGACTGAAATGGATTTCGATAAAGAAGGTAGAGTAATAGCAAAATATTTTTGTGATTATAGCAAACCCAACGATTGTTATTCAAGAAGGTATCGTGATGGAGTAATTAACTCAGAAACTATTTTTCAGCCGCTAATCTATAGTGGAATAAAGGAATTGGATTCTTTGTACGAAAACTACAAACAATATAAGGCTATTCCAGTTAAAGATATTTATTATGATGAAAAGGGGAAAAAAATTAAAGAAAGAGAGATTGATCGAAAATTCCTGTTTAAACAGTAATCCTCTCTATACTCACTAAGAACATCTTAGTGAGTAGGTGATAAGCCAGCATAAATGCTCCTTAATTATAGAAGATTTGGGTGGGATGTTTCCGCTTGGCCTCAGGGCTGTTCAGGCGAGGTGGAGAAATGAATTTATTCCGCCGGCTTAAAGGTAAGCGCAGTTTTAAACGCTTTTTCAGCCAGTTGTTTATCGGCAATAGGCTTCATCGGGGTATCGCCTTCAGCGCTTATGCGGTACATTTTGCTTTTGCCTTTAATAACAACTATAATATTATAGCCCTCTGTCTTTTCGCTAAAAGCGGTATCAAGCGTGTGGTACAAAACACCGTTCGGGTCTTTTTCTACAATATCAAACTTGCCGAACATTTCAGCATCTTTTTGTTTTGACATTACCAATGAATCGAGCGGCATAAACGAAGGCACTATATTTATTACTGCCTTAGGGTCAATGCGCACCGATTCACCATCAAAACTTACCATTTTTGAATTGGTGCCAATGTTGGTTGTCAGTGTATAAGGGCTAACGCTTGCGCCGGGTGCGGTAATGGTTCCCTTCACATCTTTGCTGTCCAGCTTAAGCTCATCGCTGGGTACATTAACCTGGTTGCTGTCCTTTTGTTGGTTGGTATTGCTGCTGCACGATGCCGAGAACAGTAGTATGCCGGCAAATAGTATGAGGGGTGATATTTTCTTCATGGATATAATCAATTGGTTCAAAGATAAAAGGAATAGTGTAACGGTGTTGATTAGATTCCTTTCCGCGGAAAGGAATGACAACATGATATGGCTGTTGGGTATGGAATTGGAACGTGGTCGACACTGTTCCAATTCCAATTATTGCGGGGTGAAGAATCAGGCATTTTTCCAAACCCTATTTCAACTATATTTGCTAAGTACGCTATACCTGATCTTATGACAAGAAAACTACTTGCCGTTTTGCCTTTGTTTTTATTAGTAACAGGCATTGCTTCTGCCCAGCGGGAGATTGATTCAATACAAACGGTACTAAAAGGGCAGAAAGACGACACAAATAAAGTATACAGTACCATTGACCTGAGCAATGAGTACATTTATTACAAACTGCCCGATAAGGCACTCACCACCCTTAAACAGGCGCTCGACCTTGCTACCCGCATAAAATTCAAGAAGGGTATTGCGCTTACCAACGATTATATAGGCCTGAAATATTATAACGAGGGCAACTATAACACCGCTATTGAGTATTACCAGAAATCGCTGGACGGATATACGCAGCTTGGCAGTAAAAAAAGCATGGCCACACTATATGCCAACATAGGCTATGCGTACGAGTATCTTAAAGACTATGATAAGGCGCTGAAATATTACCGCATGGGTGTTGATGCTGATGTAGATGCAGGCAAAAAAGGCGCGGCTGCCGATAAGCTGGCATATATGGCGCTGGTGTACGACGATATTTACAATACCGATAAAGCCATTGAAAGCTATAAAGAAGCTATTGATGATTACAAAGACGGGGGCGATACAGCAGGCCTTGCAAAAGCATACGGCTACCTGGGTGTGGAATATTGGGGGAAAGAGGAAGTGAACAAAGCCATGGATTACTACCAGCGTGCGCTTGAACTTTACCAACAGTTGGGCATGCGTAAAGAAGTTGCAATTGAGGCCACTAACATTGCATTGGTGTATGATAAAGAAGAAAAATACGAAGACGCATTGGATAATTACTCCCGTGCGCTTGATATTTATAAAGCCAAGAGCGATACTGCCGGCATAGCATCAACATACGACGATATGGGCATATCGTTTAAAAAGCAGGGTAAATATTCAAAGGCGTCGGACTATTGTGAACGCGCGTACGATAAGTATAAAGATATGGGCAACAAAGCGGGCATGTCGAAAACACTGGGGCACCTGGGCGATATTTACGGGAAAGAAGGCGATGTTGCATCGGCTAACGATTATTACGACCGCGCCCTGAAGCTGGATGAAGATGCGGGCAATAAAGGGAACGAAGCGTCGATATGCAGCACCATAGCCTTATCGTATAATAAAGCGGGGAATTATCCGCAGGCACTTAAGTACGATTTAAAAGCCCTTGCTATTTATGAAGACCAAAAAGATACCGCTTCTATTGCTGTGTTAGAAGGTAACCTGGGTATTGTGTACTGGCATAGCGGCGACAGGCAGAAGGCATTGACCTACGACCAGCAGGCGCTTGATATATACAAGAAACTGGGCGATAAAAAAGGCATAGCCCGCATGTATAACGATATGGGTATTATTTACGATGAGCAATATAACCAGAGCGATGCCCTTGAATACTATAACCGCGCGCTTACTATTTATGAAGACCTTAACGATAAAGGTGACGTGGCTACGGTTACAGGTAACATAGGCTTTATCTACGAAGCTAAAGGCGATTACGCTTCCGCGTTGAACTCTTTCCAGAAGTCGTTGAACGCGCACCGTGAGCTTGGTAACATGAGCTATGTGGCTACCGAAGAAGCTAATGTGGGCCTTATTTATTACGACCAGAAAAACTACACAGAGGCTGAAAAGCATTATGTGGTATCGTTAGCGTTAGCAGATAGTTTGAGCGATGTTGAGGATGAAAAGATTGCAAATGAATACCTGAGCGAAATTTACGCCACCACCGACCAGTGGGAAAAAGCATACAGGTATTATAAGGCATACCGAAACAACGAGGACAGCCTTACCGGGCAGGATAAAAGCAAGCAGCTGGGGCAGATAGAGGCGCAGGCTGAATATGATAAGCAACTTGCTATCGAAAAAGCCAAGCAGGAAGAAAAAGATGCCATTGCTAAAGCGGAATATGAAAAGCAGTTGGCGGTACAACAGGCGGAAGATGAAAAGCGCACTGCTGTTGCCAAAGCGGAATACAAAAACCAACTGATAACGAAGCAGGCAGAAGAAGATAAAAAAGCGGCCCTTGCTAAAGCCGATTTCGAGAACAAGATATCGATGGAAAAGATGGAAAATGAGAACAAGGCTGCCATGGAAAAGAAGGAATATCAAAAGAAACTGGACCTGCAGAAAGCCGAAGACGAACGCAAAACAGAAGTAGCAAATGCTGAGAGTCGCAGGCAAAAAATGGTAAGCATATTCGTAACTATAATAGCCATAGGTGCAGGCGTAGCTGCAATTATTATTTTCCGTTCATTTAAGAAGACCAAGAAGCAAAAGAACCTGATTGAAAAGCAAAAGATAGAAGTAGAGAGCCAAAAAGACTTGATTGAGCAGCAGAAAGCGTTGGTGGAAGAGAAGAATAAAGAGATTGTTGATTCAATAACGTATGCCAAGCGTTTGCAGGATGCTATTCTGCCACCATTGAGTTTGATTAAACAATATCTGCCCGAAAGCTTTGTCTTGTACAAACCCAAAGACATTATTGCCGGTGACTTTTACTGGATGGAAAAAGTGGGCGACAACATTTTAATAGCCGCAGCCGATTGTACGGGCCACGGTGTACCGGGTGCCATGGTTAGCGTAGTTTGTTCTAATGCACTTAATCGTGCTGTGAAGGAATTTAAGATAACCCAGCCCGGCAGGATACTCGATAAGGTGCGTGAGCTTGTACTTGAAACTTTTGAGAATAGCGAAAGCGATGTTAAGGATGGCATGGACATATCGCTCTGCTGTATTAATACGGCCACAAAAGATGTTGACTGGAGCGGTGCATATAACCCACTGTGGTATGTAAAGGGCAATATTATTCACGAAGTAGGGGCAGACAAACAGCCAATTGGCAAATATGATATTGTAAAACCATTCAATACGCACAACCTTAAGTTAGAGAAAGGTGATATTCTTTACCTGTTCAGCGATGGGTATGCCGACCAGTTTGGTGGGCCGAAAGGAAAGAAATTCAAGTACAAGCAACTGCAGGACAAACTGCTTGAAATTGCAACACTCAGTATGGATAAGCAGCGTGAAAAACTGGACACTATACTGGAAGAGTGGAAAGGCAACCTTGAACAGGTTGATGATGTATTGCTGATAGGAGTGAAGGTTTAATTATAAACTATGAACTATAAACGATGGTATCTAAACGTTCTCTCATTCTTCTTCAGTTTATAGCTTATAGTTCATCGTTCATAGTTACTGCCGCTCAAAACAAGGTAATTGATTCACTCAAAAAGGTACTAGCTACCGCCAAGGACGATACCAATAAAGTAAAATCGTATAACGAGTTAAGCAAAGAGGAAGGCTATGTTGGCGGCTATGGCGCTGCCGATACTGCGGCGCGTAATGCAATGCAACTGGCTCAGAAGCTGAATTACAAACCGGGCGAGGCTATGGCATACCGCAATATTGGTGTGGTATACTGGTACGCGGGTAAATATCCGCTGGCGCTTGAGAACTATAACAAGGCGCTTAGAATAGCGCAAGACCTGGGCGATAAGCATACCGCCGCCCGCATAATAGGCAATATAGGCCTGGTGTACGAATCGCAGGGCGATTACCTGGGCGCAATTGAGTATTACCAGAAAGCGTTGAAGTCGTACCGCGAATTGGGCGATAAAATGGGCGAGTCGAAATACATAGATGCAATGGGCATTGTGTACCGCAAGCAAGGTAATTACCCTAAGGCGCTGGAATGTTATTTGCAGGCTTTGCAAATGGCGCACGACATAGGCGATAAGGACGGTATTGCTCAAACCATGGGCAACATTGGTATTATTTACGATGAACAGGGCGACTATAAAAACGCGTTAGATTATGACTTCAAAGCATTAAAAGCGTCTGATTCGTTAGGTGATAAAATGCTGATGGCACGTGCCACCGGCAATATTGCCATAGTGTACGATGAACAGGGTGATCATGCAAAGGCGTTGGAGTTTTTTCAAAAGGCGCTGAAGATATCAGAAGATATGGGCGATAAAGATGGTATGGCGCTCAACATGGGGAACATAGGCATTGAGTGTGATGAGCAAGGCGATTATGACAAAGCGCTGGAATACGATTTAAAGGCGCTGCGTATAAAAGAAGAACTGGGTGATAAATCGGGCATAGCACGGAATGCAGGAAGCATTGGTGCGTTGTTTGTGAAAGAGAAGAAGTACAAGGATGCACAAGGTTATTTAGAACAGGCACTGAATTTGGCGAACGAAGTGGGCTCGGTTGAAATAGCCCGCGATGCTCACCTTAGCATGAGCAGGCTGTATGATGGAATGGGACAGTGGCAAAAGGCATACGATGAATATAAAGTATACGGTAAGTATAAAGACAGTCTTGTAAATCTTGATAAGAGCAAGCAGATAGGCAAACTCGAAGCCAAAGCAGACTTTGACAAGCAGTTGGCGGTAAAGCAAGCTGAAGCCGACAGCAAAGCCGCTCTTGATGCTGTTGAAAGTAAGCGCCAGCGTATGGTTATAGCGTTTATTGGAGCTTTAGCACTGGGTGTAGGATGCATTGCGCTTATTGTTTTTCGCAACCTGAAAATAACCCGCAAGCAAAAGGCTATAATTGAAGAACAAAAGAGTATAGTGGAGGAGAAGAACAAAGATATTACTGACAGCATTACCTATGCAAGTCGTATACAAAAGGCATTGCTCACTACCGACTCATACGTAAGCAAATACATTCCCAATCATTTCATATTTTACAAACCGCGCGATATTGTTAGCGGAGACTTTTATTGGGCAATACAGATAAAAAATAAATTCTGGATAGCCTGTTGTGATTGTACCGGCCACGGCGTACCGGGCGCCTTCATGTCAATATTAAATATAAGCCTGTTGAATGAGGCCATAGTGGAAAAGGGCATCTCATCGCCCGATGCGGTGCTGAACGATGTGCGGCATAATGTTATTCGCGCCCTGAACCCCGAGGGCAGTGTAACGGAAAGTAAAGATGGTATGGATTGCGTATTGTGCTGTATTGATTTTGAGAAGATGGAAATGCAAAGCGCCTGCGCCAATAACCCGGTGTGGATACTTCCCTCTCCTAAAGGAGAGGGTCAGGGTGAGGTCGTCGAAATTCCCCCCGACAAAATACCTGTTGGTGTACAGTATGGCGAACAAAAACCCTACACACTGCATACAACCAAACTTAATAAGGGCGATATGCTTTACCTATTCACCGATGGGTATGCCGACCAGTTTGGTGGTCCGAAGGGCAAGAAGTTTAAATACAAGCAATTGCAGGAATTGCTGATAGACAATAAGCAATTGACAATGAATAAGCAAAGAGAAACTCTTGACACGGCTTTTGAGCAGTGGAAAGGCAACCTGGAACAAGTTGATGATGTATTGATAATAGGAGTGAAGATTTAATTCTGAATTCTAAATTTTTAATTGTTAATGGTAAAGGCAACCACATTTAGAATTCAACATTCAAAATTCATAATTCTATGTATAGTTTATAGTTCATTGTTCATAGTTGGTAACGCTCAAAACAAGGTAATTGATTCACTCAAAAAGGTACTAGCTACCGCCAGGGACGATTCAAACAAGGTTATATTATTAGATCATCTCTGCGGCGCTTACGACTACCGGGGCAATTATTCAGCCGCAGATTCGTTGGCAAGAAAGGCGCTGCAATTAGCGGAAAAGCTTGGTTATAAAAATGGTATGGGCAGCGCGTATAGGCAGCTTGGTAATGTGTGCTATGATAAAGGTAATTATGCCGAGGCCTTAGAAAATCAGATGCAAAGCCTCAAGATTTTCCAGGAAATAAACAACTTGCAGGGTGTAGCGTACGCGTATGGTAATATTGGCAATAATTATTACCTGGAAGGCAATTACCCCGAAGCCCTGAAAAATCAATTCAAAAGCCTTGAGATAGATGAAAAAATAGGGAACAAAGCGGATATGGGCACAACGTATATAGATATAGGAATAATTTACGGGGTGCAAAAAAACTATACCGATGCCCTGAATAATTTGCTGCTCGGGGTTAAATATGCGCAACAGGTAGGTGATTCAAACAGCATTGCCAATGCATACGACAATATCGGGAGCTTGTATGAGAATCAGAATAAATATAAAGAAGCGATAAAGTACCTTATACAAAGCCTGGGTATTGCAAAAAGTCGCGGGTTAAGGGAAGTGGAAGGAAACTGTTATGAAAATATCGGGTGCGTTTATGCAGACGAGAAACATTATGATGAGGCTATGGATGCCTTTCAGCAATGCCTTACTATTGATTCAATTATAGGGGATAAAGAAGGTATGGGGCAGGCATACCACTATATGGGAAGCATACTTACCCATATGAAAAAGTATGGTGAGGCAAAGCAATATCTTGATAAAGCGTTGAAGCTAGGGCTTGAAATACATGAGAAGGAAAATATAATGAACGCCTATAATTCCATTGCCGAATATGATAGTGCCACCGGAAATTACTCTAAGGCATTTGCCGACTATAAACAATTCATTGTATTTCGTGATAGTCTTCAGAATGACGAAAACATAAAGAAAATTGTAAGCGAACAAATGCAATATGAGTTTGACAAAAAGCAGGCGGAAGAAAAAGCTGAGCAGGACAAAAGGGATGCTATAGCAGTATCAGATAAAAGAAAGCAACTTATAATAACTGCATCAATAGGTGCGGGATTATTACTTGTATTGATTTTTTCATCTATTCTGTTTTCACGTTTCCGCATTACACAAAGGCAAAAAAACATAATTGAAAGGCAAAAATCACTGGTAGAAGAAAAAAACAAAGAAATACTTGATTCAATTACGTATGCAAAGCGTTTGCAGGATGCAATTCTTCCGCCCATGAGTATTGTAGAAAAATACCTGCCGGAAAGTTTTGTGCTCTATAAACCTAAAGATATTGTTGCAGGTGATTTTTATTGGTTGGAGAAAACCGGGGCTGTTATTTTAATAGCCGCTGCCGATTGTACCGGCCATGGTGTACCCGGCGCAATGGTTAGCGTGGTTTGTTCAAATGCGTTGAACAGAACCGTAAAAGAATTTAAGATAACTGAACCAGGTAAGATACTGGACAAAGTGCGTGAGCTTGTGTTGGAAACATTTGAGAAGAGCGAAGGCGATATAAAAGACGGTATGGACATATCGTTGGCCTCGTTGAGCCCCTGCGAAGGAGGGATGTTGTTAAAATGGGCCGGAGCATATAATTCACTTTGGTATATGCAACACGGAGAAATGAAAGAACTGCCTGCTGACAAGCAACCCATAGGGAAAATGGATAATCCTAAGCCTTTCACTACACATACAATTAAGTTAAGCCCTCCTTCAGAGGGTGGGGAGGCTGGAATGTTGTACCTATTCACCGATGGCTATGCCGACCAATTTGGCGGCCCGAAGGGAAAGAAATTTAAATACAAACAACTTCAGGAAAGGCTGTTAGCTATTAGCCATCAGCCAATGGCAGAGCAGAAGATGGCACTTGAAAGAACCTTAGAAGAGTGGAAGGGCGACCTGGAACAAGTGGATGATGTATTGGTAATAGGGATAAAGGTTTAGTTTTCTACCTTCATTCTGTTTATAGTGAAATATATCGTGTTGATTTATAATCAATTACGATAAAATTGTATTTTTAAATCTTAGGCGTGAATTCTAAAAGTAAACCCCAAACACACTGCGCATGAAGAAGTATTTACTAGTTGCTTTTTTTTCTGTTATTGTCGGAACCGCATTTTCGCAATGCCGGTATTTTATCGATAGCCTTTCAACAAAAGTTAAAACGGAACAATCGGCTTATAACAGGGCAATTGATTACTTTCTGATATCGGAGGAATGGGCTACTTCAGATACCACGCGTTCACTTCCTTTCTGGAGAAAAGCCTTGCAGGAATCAAAGTCAATTACTAATGCTGAAGAGAAAATACGCTTTAAGGAAAAGGAATTTTATCATTACTATAACCAGCTAACTGCAAGTTCGCATACCTATGGGTATAGTTCGCCCGAAACCAAAAGGCTGTTGCATGAATTGGATTCGCTGACAAAGAATAATGCAAAACTGAGGCCCAACTTTAATATTGTGTGGGGAATATATATGACCCACAATCATAAAGAGTGTGATTCATCACACCAGGCCATAGTCAAAGCATTTGAAGATGCCATGCATGCAATAGGCAATTCTGATAACGATGAATTGGTTAGAGCATATACAGGATTGATAGGATTTTATTATCTCGATAACCAGCGCGACAAAATACTTGAAACATCAAAAATAGCAGATACAATTATCAATAAACTTATTCCGAGGTTCAGAGGTAAGTACTTTCATTATCTGGGGTTGGTGCTACACCACAGCGAATATGACTCTAAAGCATATATAGAATATAAGAAGGCGCTGGAAAGCGACCTGCTATGCCGTGACTCAATAAACATAGCAGGCCTGACGATAAACCTGAGTGGAAGAAGTTATGATGTAACACCTGAGGAAACAAAGAATGGCCTTTTAAAAGGCATTGGCATATTAGAACGCAACTTGTCAGTGAAT
>Ga0206938_1224_pt1 | contig 11886 bp, 9 predicted proteins | sample Alteio_BWOrgHeat_12_FD_152918 | JGI IMG/M metagenome (GOLD analysis project Ga0206938, IMG submission 152918) | Enriched cells from forest soil in Barre Woods Harvard Forest LTER site, Petersham, Massachusetts, United States -... | ecosystem: Environmental > Terrestrial > Soil > Temperate forest > O... | reverse complement strand
CGCCAATGCAGTATACAACCAGCTTAATAATGGTACTGAAAAGTGAAATGGAGCGCTTAATACCTTCTTCGCGATGTGTGTACGCTTTTAATAAGCCCGTAAGCAGACGAGCGACAATAAAGGTGGCAATAAAGATTTCCAGTACCTTATGAATTTCGGCTACCGTATGCATTGCCTCGGGTGGCATAGGTGAATACCTGAGTCCTATAGTAATACCGGCAAGGATAGATATCAGTACTATCATTCCCCGCAATGAACTGATGACTACAAACCCACCCTTCCAGCGTGTTTGTTTGGAATAGCGCCGCATGTAAAGAATGATGAGCCGCTGTAGTATAATACCCGCTGCAATTATGCTGGCCGCAATAATAATTGACGGAGTCCAGTTTTTCAGAAAGTCAATATCGCTATTCATGACTGAGAAAATGAATTCAAAAGTACGTGAAATAGAGCTATGCTTTTAGTTCTATCGGTAAAAAAGAATTATTAATGTTGAACCACTATCTTGCTGACTGCGATGCCGTTAGCGGCACTAACACGTAAGAAGTAGACTCCGTTTGGCAAACCTTCAGTTGATAAGGTATACGGAGCTTTAAAGCGTTCATCAGTCCATATTGTTTTACCTGTTAAATCTATCAACTCAGCAGTACCATTAGGGGCTGAAGCAACAATGACTTTATCAGAGCAAGGGTTAGGGTAAACAAATATAGAAAGATGCGGCCGGTTAATTTGCTTTACACCCAATACAACCGAGCTATCTAATCTGCGGATAACATTGTTGGCATTGTCGGCAACATAGAATCTTCCTTGCTTATCAATTGCAAGGCCAATAGGGCTGTTAAATTCTGCAACAGAATCAGGTCCGTCAACTAGTCCAGTTGTATGATTACCTGCCATGGTTGTTACCATACGTTTTCTAAGGTCTACCCGGCGAATCACGTCATTGAATTCATCTGCCACATAGATGTTGCTGTCCTTAATAGCAATACCGGTTGGGTTATTGAATACCGCTGTATCCACATATCCGTTTCCGTAACCGCTTGGGGTTGTATACAATGTTCTAACCAAACGAATGGTATCGAACCCGGTTATAGTTGAAACATAACCATTACGTATTTTACGTACTGAGTTGTTTACATATTCGGTAAAATATACGGTGTTGGAATCATCTACTGTTATTCCGTATAGGCCTAAAAACTGGGCGGTGTCAGCCGTGCCGTTCACATAGCCTGTCTTGCCATTACCTGCAAACGTGCTAACAGAGTCATTCTTCATCCATATTTTACGAATAACGTTGTTACCAAGGTCGGTTACCAGCATATTGCCCGCGGTATCTAGTGTCATATTTACAGGCAAATTAAACTCAGCGGTATCACCATTGGCAACTCCCTTTATTCCGGTTCCTGCAAGTGTACTTACAGAATCTTTTGCAACCCATATTTTACGAATGCGGTTGTTGTAGGTATCCGCCACGTACACAAAATTCCCGGCTTTGTCAACACAAATACCCAGTGGGAAATGAAAACTCGCTTTAGGTCCAAGCACATTATCATTGAACCCGGCAGTTGAATCAGGGCCTTTAGCATAGCCTGCAGTATCACCCGCCAGTGTTATTACTGAATCATTCGAAACAAAAATCTTGCGTATAGCATTGTTGTACGTATCAGCTACATAAATATTGCCATTATCGTCAACCGCAATTCCTGTGGGTGCGTAAAAAAGTGCGTTAGTATCAAGCCCGTTGCGGAAACCTGCAGTATCGCCTGCATAGGTTACAGCAACGTAATTCTTTTGCCCGTAACCGGCCAGAACGATAAGAGAAAAAGTAAAAATGAAAATATGTTTACGCATAGTTATACTCCGAATTGGCTTAAATGGTGGTCTGCATGTTTATAGTTAATCCTTCCCCATTCTTGCGGTTTCATCCCGCCAAAGAAAGGGTGAACAGCATTCTTATCTATGGCTTTCTCGCCTTCTCCCAGTTTTTTTACCGCGGCAATAAAACTGGCTTTTTCTTTCTCGAACTCTCGCGGGTCAACTACCTTTATTTCTCGGGCCGTGGGCGAATTCTTTCTCAAAGGCCCTTCAGCTAATATCTTGCCTTTCAGCATTTTGCCAAGTAGGTTAAAAGGAAATGGTGCGCGTTGCGTCTTCATTTCACCAGTAGGCATTTTGGCGGCGTTAGCACAGTGTGCCAGCATCTGTGCAACGTTCATCTTACCCCAAAGCGCTTGTGTCTGCGGGGTTAGTTTTTCAATACGTTGCAGTATCCCGTTCCTATCAGTTTCGTTGAAGATGTTCTTCATCAGGTCCTTTTAAAGTCTGCCAAAGGTAAGGTAAAATTGATAATGGAGGGTGAAGAATTAAGAATGTGTTTTTATGCCTGTTTGTGGCACTTTCCTAACTATTCATTCTTCATTATTAACTATTAATTATCCGTTCATATTCCCTATCTTCGCACACCGTGAACAGGATAACGCAACTTTTTCAAATAAAGTATCCCATAGTACAAGCCGGTATGTTGTGGACCAGCGGCTGGAGGCTTGCATCGGCTGCTGCCAATAGTGGATGCCTTGGCTTAATTGGCGCGGCTTCCATGTATCCTGATATACTGCTTGAGCATATTCAAAAATGCAAAAAAGCCACCAATAAACCTTTTGGCGTAAATGTGCCTTTGCTATACCCCGACCTGGAAGAGGTAATGAAAATTATTGTAGATGAAGGGGTGAAAATTGTATTTGTTTCCGCAGGTAATCCTAAAACGTGGACGCCCTTTTTCAAGGAAAAGGGAATTACTGTAGTGCATGTGGTTGGGAGTGTAAAGTTCGCTCTTAAAGCGCAGGAAGCGGGTGTAGATGCAGTTGTGGCTGAAGGCTTTGAAGCAGGAGGCCATAATGGACGCGAAGAAACAACTACCATGTGCCTTATACCTATGGTTAAAAAGGAAGTGAAAATTCCACTTATTGCCGCGGGTGGCATTGCTACAGGAAGAAGTATGCTGGCGGCTATGACATTGGGCGCTGATGGTGTGCAGGTTGGTACACGCTTTGTAGCTTCCGAAGAAGCATCGGTACATCCGAATTTTAAACAACGGATCATAACATCTCAGGAAGGTGATACGGTACTTACGTTAAAGAAACTTGTTCCGGTCAGGTTATTAAGAAATGAGTTTTATAAAAAGGTGCAAGCTGCAGAAGACCGTGGTGCATCAACCGAAGAATTACAACACATATTAGGCAGAGCCCGCGCGAAGAAAGGCATGTTTGAAGGCGATATGGAAGAAGGCGAATTAGAGATTGGGCAAATAGCCGCGGCGGTGCGTGAAATAAAACCGGTGAAAGATATAGTAGATGAAATTATTGCGGAATTCCTGCTCGCTCAGAAAGAAGCAGGTTCTTATAACTTTTGATTTTTATTACGTGAAATGATACAATTTGAACGATTTACATTAGCTAACGGACTTAAAGTAATTGTGCACCGCGATACATCAACACCTATGGCGTGTGTGAATATATTATACAACGTGGGTGCCCGCGACGAAGACCCTGAAAAAACCGGGTTCGCACATTTGTTTGAACACCTAATGTTCGGAGGCTCTATCAACATACCAGACTTTGATAATGCATTGCAGCAGGCAGGTGGTGAGAATAATGCCTTTACCAATAATGATATAACCAATTACTACCTCTCACTCCCGGCAACAAACCTTGAAGTGGCTTTCTGGTTGGAATCGGACAGGATGCTGAGCCTTGCTTTTTCAGATAAGAGCCTTGAAGTGCAACGCAGCGTGGTAATAGAGGAGTATAAGCAGAGCTACCTTAACCAACCTTATGGCGATGTGTGGATAGAGTTGCCAAAACTGGCATACAAAACTCACCCATACATGTGGCCTACCATAGGTAAAGAAATAGACCATATTAAGCATGCCGTAATGCCAGATGTGAAGGGGTTCTTTCACAAGTTTTATTGCCCAAACAATGCCATACTTGCAGTGAGCGGTAATGTTACAGTAGAACAAGTAAAAGCATTGTGTGAAAAATGGTTTGCACCCATTCCTGCCGGTAATCCGCCACTACGCAAACTGCCAGCTGAACAAAAGCAAACGCAATCGCGTAAACTTGTATTAGAGCGCGATGTGCCTGTTGATGCCATTTACAAAGCATATCACATGGGCGCCCGCATGGACCAAAGCTTTTATGCGATGGAATTGTTGGCCGATGTTCTTACTGATGGAAACGCGTCGCGTATGTATGTTGAATTGGTGAAGAACAAAAAAATGTTCAGCGAGATAAGCGCGTTTACTATGGAATCGTTCGATCCGGGATTGTTTATTATAAGCGGCAAGCTATCAGAAGGCGTAACATTAGAGGCGGCAGATGAAGCCATACAAGAAGAACTGAAGAAAGTAGTACTGGCACAAGTGAAGAAAGAAGAATTAGAAAAGGCTAAGAACAAAACAGAGTCTCAACTTATTTTCTCTGAAATAAGCATACTGAATAAAGCCATGAACCTTGCCATATTCGAATTACTTGGTGGGGCAGAAGAGGCCAATAAGGAAACAGAAAAATTCAATAAAGTAAGCGAGGTTGATTTGCTGGTGGAAGCATCACGCGTGATAAACGAAAACAATTGTTCTACATTATACTATCGCTCAAAAAACAAGGCCAATGGAAACTGAAGTTAAGCTAGACAGAACAACAATGCCGGTCTTTGGTAAAGAGGCCAACATAGATATTGTACACGCCCAGGAAGGCAAATTGCCTAATGGCATCCCTTTATATTCCGTAAATGCGGGTACACAAGATGTGATAAAAGTGGAAATGATATTTAATGCGGGCGCCACCCAGCAGAACAAACCGCTGATTGCCGATACCGCTAATTCTATGCTTGAGGAAGGTACCACAAAGCATAACTCGGAAGAGATTGCTTCTATGCTCGATTATTACGGAGCGTTCCTTGAAGTAGCGGCGTATCACGACTATGCTGCAGTTACGGTATACTCACTTGGCAAGCACGTGGCGAAGGTATTGCCCATATTGGAAGAACTGGTAAAAGAACCATCATTCCCTCAACAGGAATTAGATGTATACCTTACCAATAAGAAACAACGTTTCTTGGTTGAGGATAAAAAAGTACGTGCAGTTGCAGCACGTAATTTTCCTGCACTGCTTTTTGGCGATGCCCACCCGTATGGCCACGTAACGAAGATAGAAGAGTATGATACGGTTAAGCAGGCAGACCTTCAATCTTTCCATAAAACAAATTACTCGCCAAATGGCTGCGCTATTATAGTATCAGGTAAGTTCAAAGAACCCCTGATGAATATGATTGGTGACCATTTTGGGGGTTCAACATGGAAAGCACAGCAAACCGAAGCCAGCAAGAAAGTTGATATTACACCCAGTGCTGAAAAAAAGCATTTTATGGCGAAGGAGAAAGCCCTGCAATGTGCTATACGCATGGGCAAGCCTTTGTTTTTAAAGAGTCATCCCGATGCTATTCCTTTCCAAATTCTCAATATTATTTTAGGCGGATATTTTGGTTCACGCCTTATGAGCAACATACGCGAGGATAAAGGATATACCTATGGTATAGGCTCAGGAGTTGTATTTATGAAAGATGCAGGATACTTCCAGATTTCGAGTGAAGTAGGTAGCGATGTGTGCGATAAAGCGTTAATAGAAATATATAAAGAACTCGACAGACTTTGCACTGAACCTATTCCGCAAGCGGAATTACAGTTGGTAAAGAATTACGCGCGCGGTAATTTCTTGCGTAGTATGGATGGGCCATTCTCATTGGCTGAACGCTTTAAACACATTTGGCTGCACGGGCTAGATTATTCATACTACGAGAAGTACGTAAGTACTTTGGCTGAAATAACATCGGCCCAGTTGATGGACGTTGCGAAGAAGTACTTGCAGAAAGACAGTATTTATGAATTAGTGGTAGGAGCCAAAAAGTAGTCCTAAGCCCCAACATCTTTCCCAATATCCTTACGGTAGTATTTTTTCTCGTAATTAATCTTGCCAATATTCTCGTATGAAGTTGCAACGGCCTCTGTAAGCGTAGGCTTTATTGATGTTACTGCCAATACTCTTCCGCCGTTGGTTACAATTTTCTCAGCGTCAATCTTTGTACCTGCATGGAAAACGGTGCTATCTTTTATGTTGTCCAGACCTGTTATGGTTTTGCCTTTATCGTACGCTTCCGGGTAGCCACCTGCAACCATCATAACCGTAGCGGCATGGCGGTTGTCAATCTCTATTGTTGTTTTATCAAGGCTTTGTTCAACTACCGCTTTAAACAAGGCAAGTAAGTCTGATTTAATGCGCGGCATTACTACTTCTGTTTCAGGATCGCCCATGCGCACGTTATATTCTATAACCTTTGGATTGCCCTGGCAATTAATCAGTCCAAAAAAGATGAATCCTTTGTAATCCAGTTTTTCTGCCTTTAATCCTTCTATGGTGGGAATAATAATCTGCTGCTTCACTTTTTCCATAAATGCTGAATCAGCAAACGGAACAGGCGAAATAGCGCCCATACCACCCGTATTCAGGCCGGTATCATTTTCACCAATGCGCTTGTAATCTTTGGCTTCCGGTAGAATGTGAAAGCTTTTACCATCGGTAAGTGCAAATACAGACAGCTCAACGCCTATTAAAAATTCTTCAATCAGCACTTTCTTACTTGCCGCACCAAATTTTTCTCCCTGCAGCATTTCTTTCAGTTCGTTTTCTGCACCGGTGGTAGTGAGTGGTATTACTACACCTTTACCGGCGGCTAATCCATCCGCTTTAAGTACATGGGGCGGGCGCAAAGTGCGTAAGAAGGCTACACCCTCATTTATTGTCTCTTTTGTGAAGGTATTATACTTGGCAGTGGGAATATTGTATTTTGCCATGAATTTTTTAGCAAAATCTTTACTGCCTTCCAGTGCAGCAGCTTTTGCCGAAGGGCCTATAACGGGTATGGAAGAAAGCTCCTTGTCTGCTTTAAAATAGTCGTAGACGCCCTTTACCAATGGCTCTTCAGGGCCTACAATAACCATATTTATGCCCTTTTCGAGCGCGGTTTTCTTAAGTAATTCAAAGTCAAGTATATCAATGGCCAGATTGGTACCGTAATTAGCTGTTCCGGCGTTGCCAGGGGCTATGTAAAGCTTCGTTAATAAAGGGCTCTGGGTCAGTTTCCATGCTATAGCATTTTCCCTTCCGCCGGAACCAAGTAATAATACGTTCATAGTATCGTTTATTTTTGCAGTAGGCAAAGTAAAACATTTTATTCACTTTAGTACATTATTATTATCTAACAACCTGTTACAAGCTTCTGAACATATCCTTGCGCCATTAACTAAAAGGCAGCACATACACCAATGGATTTACATTGCCGGTGTATCAATGTTATGTATTGGCTTGCCAGCCTCTAAGTTCCTGATGAGCTTGTCGCAACTTATTATTGGCCTCAACTGGCTTGCGGAAGGCGACCTTGCCATTAAGTGGAAGCGATTTACTACCAATAAAGCGGCGCTGGTGTTATGCTCGTTCTATGTAATGCACTTACTGGGGCTCATATACACTACCGACTTTACCTATGGTATGGAAGACATTCGAAAAAAGGTTCCTTTATTGATTATGCCCTTTTTATTTTGTACTAGCAATCCCATAAACGAAAAAGGCAAGCGAATAATTCTTTTCTGCTTTATTGGAACAGTTACTGTAGTAACATTTATTGGCTTGTACCTTGTGTATAAGCATGCGTTTATCGATATTCATAAAATATCGCCATTCGTTTCTCCTATACGGCTGGCATTAATGATAGTACTTTCTGTTTTCTTGCTTTTCGGGTACGTGTTCTCAACTTCATGGAAGCCAAGCTCGCTGCTTGTTCTTGCATGGTCATTATGGTTAATGATTTACCTGGTTATAATGGAGTCGCTTACCGGTGTTGTAATAACATGCATTATTGCTGCCGTTCTGCTTATTTACTATGCTATTAAGCAGATAAAGAATGGAAAGAGGCTTCATGGTTCTCTGATAATAGGCTTGTTTGTTGCCGGATTTATTTCAATCAGCGCATACCTCAATCATTTTCATCACAAATATTTCCCTGAGCCGGAAAAGGTCTCGGTGCAGGATAAAGTTTCTGTCAATGGACATGTCTATGATAACTATCTGTCACAGAATGTAGAAAACGGGCATTTCGTAGGTACCTATATTTCCTGGGGAGAAATGAGAAGTGAATGGAACAAAAAAGGACATATAGGGTTTGACAGCCTTGACAAAAAGGGGAATGAATTAAAGTTTACCCTTGTCAGGTATCTTACATCAAAGGATTTGCGAAAGGACTCTTCCGGTGTTAGCCAGTTAACTGCCGAGGATATTAGGGCAATTGAAGGTGGCATTCCTAACTATAATTTTACGGCTACAAGCAGTATGGAATTCAGATTGTACCAGGCTATATGGGAAATTGAAGACTATAGACGGGGCGGAAATATTAACGGGCATTCCATTACGCAGCGCTTTGAATTCTGGCGCGCGGCAGTGGGAATAGTTAAACAACATATACTGATAGGAGTAGGTACAGGTAATGTAAAGAAGGCATTTGCAGAACAGTACGATAAGATGCATTCTCAGCTGATAGATAAATTCAGATTACGATCGCACAACCAGTATCTTGAGATAATGGTAGGGTTTGGCCTTGTAGGTTTATTGTGGATGTTGGTCTCTTTAATATACCCGGCAATTGCAATGAAGAAGCTTTATTCGTATGCCTATATAATCTTCTGGATAATAGTAGTATTCTCAATGTGCAGCGAAGATACGCTGGAGGAGCAGGCAGGTGTTACGTTCTATGCCTTCTTCAATTCTTTCTTCCTCTTCGTTTTCTAAACGTCAACGGCATCGTCTCCGTCAGTATCCTCAATTTCTATAATTCCTTCTTCAGCCATTGATTTACGCAATATGCGCTGTTCCATTGCCAGCATAAATGATGGTAGCAGAATAAGGTTGGAACAATAAGCCATAAGCAGGGTTACCGAAATAAGTATGCCCAGCGCGCGGGTTCCTTCGAAACCTGAGAATGAGAATATCATGAAACCGCACGCCAGTATAATGGCGGTGTAGACCATGCTTACTCCGGTTTCGCGTATAACGAGTGAAACTATTTCTGAAATGTTTAGGTTCTTAAAATGCTTTATCTCCTGCTTGTATTTGGTAAGGAAGTACAAGGTGCCGTCGGAAGAAATACCAAAGGCAATACTAAAAATTAAAATGGTGCTTGGCTTAAGGTGTATGTTGAAAAATCCCATAAGCCCCAATGTTATCAGTAGTGGAATAAGGCTGGGCAGTGTTGCAATAATCACCATGCGGGGCGACATAAACAACATGAACATAATAATGGCAATAAGTACTACCGCCAGTATCACACTTTCAATCAGGTTGCCCACCAGAAAGTCGTTGCCGCGTAAGAATATAAGGCAGCTGCCGGTGAATGAAATGTCTGTCCGCTGGTCAGCGGGGAGCCAGGCTTTATTGGCAGCAGAATAGTTGAAAATGCTATCGGCTCTTGGCCTTATCTCATCCAATACTTCTTTCATCTTCACAGACCCGACATCTGCCATTTGTATATCTACACGCGTGTATTGCTTCGTAGAATCAATAAAGGCTTTAAAAACATTTTGTTTCTGTTTTGCCTCTTTTGAGTATTGTGAAATAGACTGCAGGTCGCTGAGAGTTGGCAACAGAAAGTACTTTGCTTCCCCGTCGTGTACTGCCTGGTTGGCAAATTTTATTCCCTCCAATACTGATAATGGGCGTGAGAAAATAGGATACTGTTTCAGAAGTTTTTCTAATCGTTCCAGTTTATAAAGCGTTTTGCCCTCATTGGCAAAAACGCCGTTTGGTTTTCGTGTATCAATTTTTATTTCGAAAGGGAGCACACCGCCAAAATGGCTTTCAAAGTAGCGCATGTCCTCGTATACCGGATCGGTCTTAGGCAAGTCATCAACTATATAACCAATGGCCTTTATCCTGGTCATTCCATAAACGGAAATAAGGACAAGCAGGGTAGTTATGCCGTAAATAATTCTCCGGTTTTTTTGTGTGTACTTATCAACCCACCCCAGGAAGCTCACAATAAGCTTACGTTCCAGGTGGTGCATGTGCTTATCCTTAGGCGGCGGAAGAAGGCTGAAAATAATGGGTATAAGAATCAATGAAATAATATAAGTGCCCATAACATTAAGCGAAGAAACCAGGCCAAATTCAAAAAGCACCTGGCTGCGTGTAAAGCAGAAAACAGCAAAGCCAATAGCGGTGGTTACATTGGCAAGGAAAAGCGAAATGCCTATTTTTTTAATAGTAGTTGCCAGTGCACGCATTTTATTTCCATGCTTGCGGTATTCAGTGTGGTATTTGTTGAGCAGCAAGATACAATTGGGCACGCCTATAACAATTATTAACGGTGGAATATAACTTGTGAGCACTGTTATCTGATACCCCAATAGGGTGATAGATGCCATTGACCACACTACACCCGTAAATACCACAATCATAGGGAACAATACGGGAAAAAATGAACGGAAGAAAAACGAAAGTATAAGTGCAGTGATAATAGCAGCAAGTGTAAGAAACATAATCATCTCCTTCATTATTTTGCGTGAGATGATGGTGCGTATGTATGGCATGCCCGAATAGTGCATAGATACATGGTATTTCTTGCTAAAATCTTCTATTTTAGTACGCAAAGAATCGACTATATGCACCCGTCGTGGGCTATTCACGGCCTGCTCATTGAATGTAATGGCCATTATTGTTGAGCCTGTTTTTTTACTTAACACAAACCCGTCATAGAACGGTAGAGAATAAATGAGCTTTCGTATGCTGTCCAGTTCATGTTTGTTGTGCGGTTTATTTTTCAGTATTGGGTTAAATTCAAACTTGCCAAGGCTATCGTTCTTACTGAGGTTGTATATATTGGCAGCTGAAAGCACGTCTTGTATCCCGGAAGAGTTTTTGACCGCATGGGTAAGGTCATACCAATCATTAAATTCCTGTAGGTTGGTAAATAGGCTGTCGGTTTGCATACCTATCACCATTACGGTACCATCTTGCCCGAATTGCTTTTTAAAGTTATCATATTCAATGGTGGCGCTATCGTCGTTTGGCAATACTTGTGTCCAGCTATAGGCTATGCGTATTTTGCGGGCCTGGCTACTCATAAACGCGGTTATGAGCACAATGGCTGTAAGCAGGATAAAACGGTTACGTAAAATTAATTTTGCCAGTATTGACCACATACCAGTAGGGTATTCAACAAATGTAAACATTAACAGCCAACAGCCCTTTCGTAAAACAGAATAAGTATATACGATTTTTATTTACCTTGGCTCCCACCAAATAAAACGCCGCTTGCACAACGTTATTATATATACCGATGGTTCTTCGCAGGGTAATCCCGGTCCGGGCGGTTATGGTATTATTATGATGTCGGGGGATAAACGTAAAGAAATATCGGAAGGTTTTCGCCTGACTACAAATAACCGAATGGAGTTATTAAGTGTAATAGTTGCGCTGGAGTCTTTAAAAAAGCACCAGCTACACGTTACTATTTATTCCGACTCAAAATATGTGGTTGATTCTGTAAACAAAGGCTGGGTGTTTGGCTGGCAGAAGAAGGGTTTTAAAGGAAAGAAGAATGCTGACCTTTGGCAGCGCTTCTTACATATATACCCTACGCAAAAGGTGAAATTTACCTGGGTTAAAGGCCATGCAGATAATCCATACAATGAGCGCTGTGATGAGTTAGCAGTAGCAGCGGGACAAACCCCACCATTAGGTGTAGATACAGTGTATGAAAATGAAAGGGAGTAATTAATTACTT
>Ga0206938_1223_pt1 | contig 11897 bp, 8 predicted proteins | sample Alteio_BWOrgHeat_12_FD_152918 | JGI IMG/M metagenome (GOLD analysis project Ga0206938, IMG submission 152918) | Enriched cells from forest soil in Barre Woods Harvard Forest LTER site, Petersham, Massachusetts, United States -... | ecosystem: Environmental > Terrestrial > Soil > Temperate forest > O... | reverse complement strand
GATATTTCAAAAAAGCCTCATCGATTGAATAAATTTGAATTTCAGGTGCGAGTTCTGTAAAAATTGTCATAATGCGCCCTGAAATGTCTCCATAAAGCTTAAAATTAGAAGAAATAACGTTCACTCTCTGACGTTTGCAAAATGTTTCTATTTTAAAATAAGGCTCTCCCATTTTAATGCCGAGATCTTTTGCTTCTTGAGATCTTGCAATCACGCAGCCATCATTATTAGAGAGCACAATAACGGGCTTGCCTCTAAGAGCCGGCATAAAAAGCCGCTCACACGACGCATAAAAATTATTGCAATCTGCCAAAATAAAATAATTCATAAGGAATGAATCACGTTTGTAACCGTGCCCCAAAAATAAAGTTCCATCTCTTCTGTAATATCGATAGGAGGATACTCATCATTTTCAGCAACAAGTCTTAATTTGTTTCCTTCTTTTTGTAATCTTTTGACTGTTAATTCCCCATTTACGCTTGCAATTACGATTTTACCATGAGAGGGCTCTATGCTGCGGTCTACAATTAAAATATCGTTGTGATGTATGCCAGCCTTGATCATGGAAGAGCCTGAAACTTTAAGAAAAAATGTAGCGCTCGGGCGCTTGATCAAGAGCTCATTTAAATCGAGCATTTCTTCAATGGCATCATCTGCAGGTGAGGGAAAGCCTGCTGAAATCGTGTGCTGATAAAAAGGCAGACGATAACAAGAGTTGGAGATAAATTTAAAAACGGATTCTATTTTGTCAGTTGGGATTCTGACAGATTTTGTTTCCGTGCCAAATTTTCCAGAACCTTTAGGTCTTCCAGACCCAGACCTTTTTCCACCTGAAGGCATGCCCACTCCTTTTCCTTGCTTTTTTTGATTATTGCACGTTTATCAAATTTAAGCAAGTGTTGCGTAGCAAGGCTGTCTCAGATTCCGGATTAGTGACAAAATACGTGGTTTAGTGACAAAATATGTGCTTTAGTGACAAAACAGCCCGTTTCGCGACAAAAATGACCGCTTTAGTGACAAAAACAGCTATTTTAGTGACAAAAAAGGGAGATAAGTGACAAAATAAGGGATAAGTGACAAATTATAAAAAGGACGTATGAAAAAAGAACAAGAATATGAGGCTATATTAAAAAGCGTAGCTGATTTTCCTGAAGGCGCGTCTGCAGAACAAATCAGAACAGCGCTAAAATGGCCTGTAAGTCATACGCGCACCATGCAACGTTGCCTTGCCCTTCTAGTCAAGGAAAAGCGGTTACTTGTTGAGGGAGGATCGCGCGCAAGACGCTATCTATTACCGAACAATTCTGCTGCAGCTCCTGCTATAATCGAAGTAGAGAAAAGTGAATTTGGCATTCCACTCTCTGCTGAGGCTGAAAAGATCAGAGAAAAAGTGCTGGAACCCCTTCATTTACGCTTGCCTGTCGGCTATAATCGTAAATTTCTTGATCAGTACCGGCCTAATAAAACAAATTACCTCTCAGATGTTACTAAGCGACATTTACTTGAAATAGGAGGATCTCATGGAGATCTTCCTGCAGGCACCTATGCAAGGCAGATTTTTAATCGCTTGCTTATCGATTTATCATGGAACTCTAGCCGTCTTGAGGGAAATACTTACTCTTTGCTAGAGACAGAACGATTGCTTAAGCTAAGCGAAGTGGCCGAAGGAAAAGACTTAACAGATGCACAGATGATCCTAAATCATAAAGAAGCTATTGAATTCTTGGTGGGTGGAGCAAGCGAGATTGGGATTAATCCGCGCACTATTCTTAACTTGCATGCCATTCTTTCTTATGATCTGCTTGGAAATCCTGAAAGCTGCGGTCGCCTGCGCTCTATCCCGGTAGGCATAAAAAAAAGTGTGTACGACCCATTAGGAATTCCTCAACTTATAGATGAATGTTTTCAACAGATTGTAAATACAGCCAGTAAAATCCGCGATCCATTTGAACAGGCTTTTTTCTTAATGGTGCAATTGCCCTATCTTCAACCATTTGAGGATGTGAATAAAAGAGTTTCGCGTTTAGTTGCAAACATTCCCTTAGTTCTTCATAACTTATCTCCACTATCATTTGTGGACGTTCCTATACCGCTTTATGTTCAAGGGCTTCTCGGAGTTTATGAACTTAATCGTATTGAACTGCTTCGCGATGTGTTTGTATGGGCTTATGAACGTTCTTGTTTGCATTATTCTGCAAAGCGTAAAGAACTTGGCGAGCCAGATCCTTTTCGCATGCGCTACCGAGACCTCATTCGAGAAGCTGTGATAAATGTTGTACGAAATCAGATGAACCGCTCTGCTGCCGTCCAGTTTATTAAGCAATTTGCCAATGAAGCTGTGCCAGCAGACGCAAAAATGCGGTTTATCGAAGTCCTTGAAATGGAAATTATGTCTTTGCATGAAGGCAATTACGCCCGTTATCGTCTTAAATATTCAGAATATTTGGCATGGCGAAGCGTGTGGTAATCAGATTTATACCAGCCTCTAGTTAGAAATTCCAATTCTCGGCTTTGCGAGGCAAAGTCAAATCGAAGCTTTGCGTTCCGAACGAGAAGGCCCTTCCCTAAAGGGAAGGACGACGAGGAGGATCGATTTGACAAAGCCGCAGCAAGCCGAAATGGGAATTTTCTACTAGAGGCTGGTATACGCTATTTTAGATTTGGAAACCAGCGTAAAAAAGAGGAGGAAGAAAAACTAACTGTGCGAACTCTCCAATTTGTCCAATTTGCAAATGCGCTCTAGCATAACACCCATTTTACTCCGCAGCTGACTTGGGCTTCGAAAAAATAGCGAAGCTAAAGCTTCGCTCATGGAGGCCTTAGACGGCCTCGCTTACGCAGTAAGTGTGTTGATTGCTTCCTTAAAAGCTAAAGGCATTTCTTTTTCATCGATTTGAAAAAAATCATAAATTTCCAAAAGTACTTCCTGACTTATTGAAACATTCTGACATAACAAAATTTGCCGGATTGCTTGATTCCAATCCTTGTTTGGATTTTTGCTGCTGGCATGACAAATAGCCATATTAAAATTGACTGTTTTTTCGCCTTGATCTGCAGATGCGTTAAACCAAAATAATGCTTTTTTAAAGCTTTGGCAAGTACCAATACCACGCATATAAAAGAGGCCTAAATTAAATTGCCCAAGAAAATTTCCAAGTTTTGCAGAACGCTCACACCAATAAAAAGCTTTTTTTAAATCCTCATCAACACCAAGCGCACGTTTATAACAATAACCTAGATGACATTGAGCGTTAGTATGATCTTGTAAAGCTGCCTTTTCGCACCAATAAAAAGCTTGTTTTAGATCTTGTTTAACTCCACTTCCTTCCTTGTAACAATCAGCCAAAGCATATTGTGCTTTATCGAGACCTTTATTTGCTGCACATTTAAACCAATAAAAAGCTTTTTTTAAATCTTTTAAAACCCCATCTCCATTTATGTAACAAAGCCCCAATTTGTATTGAGCTTCGATATTGCCTTGGTTTGCTGCCTGTTCATACCAGTATGCGGCTTGACCTAAGTCTTTTTCAACTCCAATGGCCTGTTCATAACAAAGCCCTAAATTATATTGAGCGATTAAAACTCCTTGCTTTGCAGAACTTTCATAGCAGCAAAAAGCTTTTTTTAAGTCTTTTTCAACTCCATGGCCATTTTCATAGCAGAGACCCAAATTGCGCACTGCAATGGCATAACCTTGAAGGCTTGAACGCTCAAACCAATAAAATGCTTTTTTTAAGTCTTTTGGAGTTCCTTGAGCAGTAAAATAGGAATGGCCTAAGTCACATTGATCTTCTTTCTTACCTTGATGTGCTCCAAGAAAGCGGTTTAGAAAAATTTTCTTATTTCCCGTTTGATTGCTGTTTCCTAAATAATCAAAACAATCTTTTTCTGTATTCGTATATTGAATAAGCGTAAAGAAAAAAATGTTGCTGATTTTCTGGTTGGTCATTGGATTAAGTGAGGGTTTCAGCGAACTTTTCTCTTGCCATTGCTCCAATCCTAAAGCATCGCACTCATGCAGGTTGACTGAACCTGCATCTTGAACAAGAGCTAAAATGTATGGCTCTTTTTCTTTACTTTTTTCCTCGATCAGCTCAAGGTAGCTCATACGACTGAACACATCCACCTTTGTTACATCAAGGAATGCAGTTACTTCTAAAGGTGCAAAAATCACAGACACATCTATTTTTATTTTTGCAGGCTTTTCTTGAGCCTCTGGAAAACTTAAAGCAGGCTGAGAATAATCGGTAGTTAAGCGTGTAACATTTAAATGCATGCTGTTTCCTTAATATTTTGTCCCTTTTGTCCTTTGTCCCTTTGCTTCACCATTCAAATCAAGCCGAGCTTTAAGAAGAGGTTTTCAAGCACAATGTGGAGCGATGTGGATCTTTCCAGCAGCAATTTCGCTTCCGCTATCATTTTTTGAACAGCCTCAATGGAAAGAATGGGAGAAAGAAGAGCGGGTTCTTTTACCCTATTTTCCAATTCTTTTACACAATCTGGATTCATTAAAAATGTGGGACTACCTGAATGCTTTAAAAGATGCAAGTCTCTGTACCAGGAAAGAATCAGATCAAAAATAGAATGGGAAAAATCGGTTTGCTTTAAAGAAACAAAAGCATCCATCTCTTTAGTTGCATAATGCTGCTGGGCTGCTGTTAAGTCGTTTGGAGTTTCTTTTTTAATAGGTGCTTCTTTCCTTTTTGCCTCTTCTTGCTTTTTTACTTCTTCTACAAGATCTGAAATGGTTTTAGCTGCATCTATAATCTCTTTATAATATTTAACTTTTCCGGTTTTAAGAATATTTAAAACCTCCTTTCTAATTAGGTCTGATTCATCTGTTGCCAAACGACATGCTTTTCCAAGCGAGCCTCCGGATGAGTGCGCTAAAACTTTAGCTTCCTCTTCACTTTTATTAAAATGATTGATCAGGTAGCCTGCAATATCTGCCTCATGGATATGACAAAAGCGGACCATCCTGCATCTTGACAAAATGGTTGGGAGCAGTGCTGCAGGGTTGTCTGAAAGCAATAAGATAATAGAGTCTTTGCCCGGCTCTTCAAAGGTTTTAAGCATAGAATTGGCGCTAGGTGGAAGCATTCTCTCAGCATGATGGACGATAAACAGTTTTTTTGCAGATGAAAAAGGGGCTTGATACACCTTTTCGCACATTTGACGCATCGACTCTATGCTATGAAGCCCAAGTTTTCCTTCCGGACGATACTCGTAAAAGTCGGGATGATTGACAAGAGTTGTTGCTTGTAAGACAAGCTGCGCTGTTTTTTTAGCAAAGAGACTCTTTCCAATGCCCTCAAGACCTGCAAAAAGAAGGGAAGACCCAAGTTTATCGCTTCTTATCATATTCGTAAGATAGCTCTTAACCTGATCATTACCAATGATATCATCAAAATATGTATTCGGTATATTCATCAAATGGGAAGTTTTTGTTTAATCTTTTTTAGCGTGGTTTCAAGAGCGTCTTGAAAAACATCCTCTTCAGATTGATTGGCATCTATCGTATAAATGCGCTCGCTATTTTCAAGGGCCAGTCTTCTAAACCCCTCCTGCACAAGTTTATGAAAGGCAACGCCCGCTGATTCAATGCGGTCCATCTCCCCATCTTCTGCATTTTCTTTTTTGATCCGTTGGGTCCTGCCAAGGCCAATCTCCGGCTCAACATCCAAGAATAAGGTAAGATCTGGCTTTAATCCATCACAAACAAGATCACAAAGTTTTTCAGTTTTCTCAAACCCAAGACCTCTCGCAAGCCCCTGATACACAACTGACGAATCATTAAACCTGTCGCAAAGTACTACTTTGCCTGCTTTCATGGCAGGGAGGATCAATTCTTCTAAATGCTGCACCCTTGCTGAAAGAAACAAAAGGAGCTCAGCTTTTTTCCCAACCGGAATATCAAAATCGCGGTTTAAAAGCCATAATCTGATATGCTCGCTTAAAAGCGTACCGCCGGGCTCCCTTGTTTTGATAAAATCAATGCCAAGCGAGGAGAGCTTTTCTGCAAGGCGATTGATTAAAGTGGTTTTTCCGGCTCCTTCGCCGCCTTCAAAAGTAATTAACATCTTTTAAACTTCGTTATCTGTTTCGTCTTCTTCTGTTACATCACCTTCTATTTCATCTTCTTCTATTTCGTCTTCTTCTTCTAGATTTTCTACATCTTCAATTTCTGTCTCTTCCGGTTTGGAAGAAGCATGAATTTTTGTTGCAACAGCATCTGCAAGTAACGTATCTGCCAAATCTGTGCTTAAAAGTGCTGCATCTTCCGGCTCTTCAGAAGCCACTTTTTGAACGGCAACCAAAATGCCATCATCTGTCAGGTTGACAAGTTTAACCCCTTGAGTATTGCGTCCCATGACTCTGCAAGCTCTCATATTGATGCGGACTGTTTGCCCATTAGATGACATCATCACAACGCCATCTTCATCAGAAACAGAAAGGGCGGCAACGACATCGCCGTTTCTATCGCTTGTCACAATTGAGCGCACTCCAACGCCTCCCCTGTTTGTTTGGCGAAAATCATCGACTTGAGATCTCTTTCCAAATCCATTCTCACACACGACCAAAATGGTTTCAGATCCGCTAACTGCCTCACAGCCAACAACATAATCATCATCGCTCTTTAAGCTGACACCTCTTACTCCCCTTGCCGTCCTTCCCATTTGCCTCACCTTTGCCTGATCAAAACGAACTGCCATTCCGTTATGAGTAAAGAGCATGACCTGATGATTCTCTTTAACAAGCCTTGCAGCGATCACTTCATCGCCTTCATCAATGGTGAGTGCCCAAATACCTTTTCTTCGCGGATTGCTAAATTCAGAAAGGTCTGTCTTCTTCACAACGCCTTTCTTTGTAGCCATTAAAATGGAGGCCTTATCTTCAAAAGTTGAGACACGAAGCACTGTAGCTATTTTTTCTTCCGGCTTGATATCTTCTAAAAGATTGACAAGCGGCTTACCCTTAGATTTGCGCCCAGCTTCCGGAATTTGCCACACTTTGATCCAGTAGCATCTGCCAAGGTTTGTAAAGATCAGCAAATGATCGTGCGCGTTTGCCACATAAAGACCTTTTAGGGCATCATCTACGCGTTTTAAATTAACGCCTGCAATGCCTTGTCCGCCTCTTCTTTGCTCTCTAAATGTGGCAACTGGCATCCGCTTGATATAGTCGTCTTGCGAAATGGTGATGATCACTTCATCGTTTGCAATTAAATCTTCCATGTTTACTTCGCTTTCTGCTGCAACGATTTGCGTTTTTCTCTCAGACTTATGATGCTTTTGAATTTCCTGCAATTCATCTCTGATAATATCTTTTACCATCGCTTCACTTGCTAAAACAGATCTATAATAGTCAATTTTCTTTAAAAGTTCCTGATATTCTTCATTGATCTTATCGCGCTCTAAGCCTGTTAGCTGATAGAGTCTAAGATCAAGCACAGCAGTTGCTTGTATAGCTGTAAAGGTAAAGCGCTCCATTAATTCTTTTTTGGCAACTTCTTTGGTTTCACTTGCGCGAATTAAGCGAACGACCTCGTCCATATGGTCAATTGCCTTCAAATACCCTTCTAAAACATGCGCCCTTGCCTCTGCCTTATTTAATTCAAACCTTGTGCGCCTTCTGACAACTTCAATTCGATGGTCAATCCACGCGCTGATCATGTGCTTGATTGTCATGGTGCGCGGCATTCCCTTGTCAAGGGCTAACATGTTGGAGCCAAATGTCACTTCCAGATCTGTAAATTTATAGAGCTGATTGATCGTAACTTCCGGAATTTCGCCTTTTTTCAATTCAAAAACAATGCGCATCCCATCTTTGTCAGATTCATCTCGTAAATCAGAGATCCCCGTCATCGTTTTGCTGTTGACAAGTTCAGCCACATGCTCAATCAATCTGGACTTGTTGACGTTATAGGGAATTTCATCTACAACAATCCGCTGACGATCCGGCATGTTTTCATTGTCTTCAACTCGAATCACGCCCCGAATAGTCAGTTTTCCTCTTCCTGTGTGGAATGCTTCCCTAATTCCTCGATAGCCGCAGATAATACCGCCTGTTGGAAAGTCAGGACCCGGCATGACGCGCATAATATCATCGACTGATGTTGCAGGATCCTCAAGTATGAGAAGAGTCGCTTTTATCAGTTCATTTAAATTGTGCGGAGGGATATTGGTTGCCATCCCGACTGCAATACCGGACGAGCCATTGCAAAGAAGATTAGGGAATTTTGCAGGAAAAACAGTAGGCTCTTTTTTGGTCTCATCATAGTTTGGAATATGATCCACTGTGTCTTTATCAAGATCATCCATCAAAAGGACAGAAGCTGCAGTGAGTCTTGCTTCCGTATAACGCATGGCAGCAGGAGAGTCGCCATCAACCGAACCGAAGTTTCCCTGTCCATCAATGAGCTTGTAACGCATCATCCAAGGTTGTGCCATACGCACAAGCGTTGGATAGATCACCTGGTCTCCATGTGGGTGGTAATCTCCGGATGTATCACCGGAAATTTTCGCACATTTACGATGTTTTCCGCCGGGACTTAAATTAAGTTGACGCATGGCATATAAAATACGGCGCTGAGATGGTTTTAAACCATCTCTTACGTCCGGAAGTGCTCGTGAAATAATCACAGACATCGAGTAGCGAAGATAACTATCCTTCATCTCATCTTCGACATTTCTTGAAATTACCGTTTCATTTTCCGTATAGGACATAAAAATTTCCTCTTCTTATATGTCAAGGCTCTTTACAGAGAGCGCGTGTTGTTCAATAAATGCTCGGCGTGGGGGCACATCTTCCCCCATCAACATAGTAAACATATGATCTGCCGCAACCGCATCCGGCAGCGTGACCTTAATCAATGTTCGCTTGTCCGGATCCATCGTCGTTTCCCAGAGCTGGTCTGCGTTCATCTCGCCCAAACCTTTATAGCGTTGAATCTCAACGCCTTTTCTTCCATTCAGTCTTAAAAACTCAATCACTTCATGCATGGTATGGTAAGTTGCCGGCAGCATATCTTCTTCTAAAATTTCTAAAATAGGTCCATTTGCAATCTGGTATTGTCCAAGCTCTACCCCATATTTTTGTAACCGCGCTATGAGATTTGCAAGATACGCCTCATCGTAAATTTCAAGAAAATTGAGTCTCTTCGGATGGAAGACTTTCATCTCTTCTGTCACTTCTTCAGCAGGAATTGAAGCTAACGTCTCTTCATGCAACCGTTTTTGAGCAAGCTCATTTGTTGCTTTTAATTCTTCTACTTCTTCTTTTGAATAGGCAAATTGCGAGCCTGTCACCAAATTCATTTGAAACTGAGGTAAAATCCCTTGTGCATTTTTGCCATTCATGAATTCCCTAAAAGAAATCCCTTTTCTTTCAATACGGGAAATAAACCCTTCAAGCTCTAAAATAAGATCGAGCAATGTTTTTAATTCATCTTTTGGCAAGATTGTTTCATGGTTTGCAAGTTTGACTTTAACATCGCTCATACCAAGTTCCAGCAAATATTCATCCATGTCTTTTTCTGTGTGAATATAACGACCAATTTTCTTTCTTGTGATTTTATAAAGAGGCGGCTGCGCAATATAGATAAAATTATTTTCAACAAGAGCCGGCATGTGGCGATAAAAGAAAGTTAAAAGAAGTGTTCTGATGTGAGAACCATCGACGTCAGCATCGGTCATGATAATGATTTTATGATATCTTAGCTTCTCAAGGTGAAACCCATCTTTGCCAATCCCGCAGCCAAGCGCTGAAATCATGGTGCCAACTTCTGTATTTTGAAGCACGCGCTCAAGTCTTGCTTTTTCTACGTTCAAAATTTTACCGCGAATTGGCAAAATCGCCTGAAAGCGTCTGTCTCTTCCCGATTTTGCAGAGCCTCCCGCAGAATCTCCTTCCACAATATAGATTTCGCAAAGTTCCGGATTTTTTTCCTGACAGTCGGTGAGTTTGCCAGGCAGCCTAGAGCTATCTAGCGCAGATTTTCTTAAAGTGAGCTCCCTTGCTCTTTTTGCAGCTTCTCTTGCTTGGGCTGCTATGATGGCCTTGTCTGCTATCATTCTGGCAACAGCCGGGTTTTCATTGAGATAAATCGTAAGCTCTTCTCCTGTTACTTGCTGCGCAACAGTGCCGACGTCACTATTTCCAAGGCGCTGTTTTGTCTGCCCTTCAAATTGCGGATTGGCAACTTTTGCAGAAATAACAGCCGTGAGCCCCTCTCTCATATCCTCGCCGCTGATCGAAATTTTATCGCTTTTGAGCAAGTTGTTGTTCTTGATATAGCCGTTTAAAACGCGCGTTAAAGCTGTAGAGAAGCCCGTTAAGTGCGTACCACCATGGCGGGTTGCAATGTTATTGACATAAGAAAACACAGTTTCATTGTATGTTTCATTCCACTGCAAAGCAATCTCTACTTCAATTTGCCCATCATCTCCCTGCCGTTTACCCATAAAATAAAGAGGCTCCGGAAAAAGAGGTTTTTTGTTTTCATTGAGATAAGAAACAAAAGAAACAAGTCCCCCGCTATAGCAGAAATTGACATCTTCCTTATCATCATGCCGCTCGTCGTGAAAATAAATATTGATTCCTCGATTGAGGAAGGCAAGTTCTCTTAGTCTATTTGTCAATATATCATAATCAAATTCTTTAATAACCATAATGGAGTTATCAGGCCAGAATGTAATTTTCGTTCCGCGTTTGCTTGTTTGACCTACAATATGGATCTCTTTTGAAACAGCTCCTTTAGAAAATTCCATTTCATAGATCTGCCCTTGCTTAAAGACTTGGACATTCATCAGCCTGGAAAGTGCGCAGACGCAAGAAATTCCAACTCCGTGAAGACCGCCGGAGACTTTGTAGGTATCTTTATCAAATTTTCCACCGGCATGCAGCACAGTCATCACAACTTCAAGCGCAGTGACTTCACGACCTCTCTTGATTGATTCCTTCTCATGGCGCTCTACGGGAATACCTCGGCCATTATCTTCAATTGTTATCGAATTGTCTTTATGTAAAATCACATGGATGGCTGTACAAAAACCGGCCATAGCCTCATCAATACAGTTGTCGACAACTTCATAAACAAGCTGGTGAAGGCCATTGCTTCCTGTATCTCCGATATACATGCTGGGCCTTTCGCGAACAGCCTGCAACCCTTCTAAAACTGTGATGGAACTTGCATCGTAATCTTTCACTATTTCAGAATTTTCTGAATTTAATGTGTCGTTGCTCATTTTATACCTGCTATAAGCGTTTTTAACCCATGCGAAAAACAATCGTCTTTATGCTCATTTGAGGAAACCTTTTCCTCAAAAGATTTAAAAGACGCGGTTTGTCATTTTGATTTAACAAACTATAAAGTGTTGAATTTTTTACTTTGACATACAAAATGCCATCTTGAAAGGAAACTGCCTCTGTCATACTGGAAAATTTACTGCCTATGATGTCTGGCCATGAGCTAAGTAAAAGATCAGGGCGTCCCTGATAAGATTGCCCAATCTTAGATAACGCATTTGTCAAAAGATCAGAAATTCGGCGTGTTGTCACCCCTGGTCCATCGTAATTTTTTGGCTTCCGATAAGTCGACATCATTCCTTAAAAAATCCTGTATTTAGAATTTCACATCTTACCACATCAGTCAAGCCTTAGCAAGTTTTTTTCTTATTTAATGACCTTGCAGGCCTTGAGTGCCGTGGGGTGGCGTGCCAAGGCAATTATTAATGCGGGTTTCTTGCGCATTTTTAATAAAATTAAACATATCTTGTATGTCATTTGCGTTAATGTGAAGATCTTGATAAGTGTTATAAGACATTAAAATTTCAAAAAAAATCTGATGAACGGCATCTTCTAAAAGATTTCTTGCAACTTCGGGCAGAAATTTTGGT
>Ga0206938_1222_pt1 | contig 11918 bp, 11 predicted proteins | sample Alteio_BWOrgHeat_12_FD_152918 | JGI IMG/M metagenome (GOLD analysis project Ga0206938, IMG submission 152918) | Enriched cells from forest soil in Barre Woods Harvard Forest LTER site, Petersham, Massachusetts, United States -... | ecosystem: Environmental > Terrestrial > Soil > Temperate forest >... | reverse complement strand
GATTATCTTATTTTTTGCGATGACGATAACTGGCTTAGTGAAACCTATGTGGAGACGGCTTTTAATTTATTGGAAAGCTGGCCAGACGCCGCAATTATCGGTGGGCATGGCGTTCCCGTGCCGGAATTAGAACCGCCAGCATGGTTTACCAACTACGCGGGGTATTTTGCAACCGGTAGTCAAAATACACACGATGGAATTATAGAAGGCAGTAATCCTTATGTATACGGCGCGGGAGTGGTTGTTCGTAAATCGGTTCTTCTGGAATTAAACAGGATAAATTTTAAGTTTATAGCCACCGACAGACTTAACGACAAACTAAGTTCAGGAGCAGATGTGGAGATGTGTTATGTCATCAAACTGCTTGGTAAAGGGATCGCTTATTACGACGGTCTTAAATTTTCCCATTTTATCCCGGCGAACAGGCTTTCCGATTCTTATTTATTGGGCCTGGTATACCAGTTTGGTTACTGTGATATTTTGCACCGGCCTTACTATTGGGTGTTTAATCCCTCCCTTTCAAAATATAAGAAAAACTGGATGTGGACTTTTTTGATCAGCCTGAATATTTATGCTTTGAGTTGGTTGAAATTAGTAAAAGGCGGTAACCCGGAAAATCAATTTGTTAACAAAGTAAACTTTGAACATTCGAAAGGCCGCCTTCATGCCATTGTTAAACTAAACCGGCAGGTTCAAAAAAACTATGCCGTGATCAGGCAAAAATTTAAACGGGAGATCGATTGAGCAAAACTGTTTTAACTATCGCTGCCGGAAAGCCATTGTATATCAATCTTGCTGTAAATTTAGCAAGGTCCTTTTATTGGTGGCACCCCGGCACGGAGATTACTTTTAAGATAGTAACTGACCGGCCCGATCTAATACCGGAAGACATTGCGCTGAAATCGAAAATAAACATCATTCAACCCGGAGAACTGGGTGGGGGATTTTCGCCAAAGTTGCAACTGGATAAGCTTGCAGATGAGGGGCAGACGTTATTTATCGATAGCGACTGCCTGATTTTTGGCAATCTTGACTTCATGTTTGATCGTTTTAAAAATCATGACGTGTCTGTGTTGGGCGGCTATATCACCAAAGGCGACTGGTTCGGGGATATAGGGGCAATATGCAAGCAGTTTGGTGTGCCGCATTTACCCAAATTTAACGGGGGCATATACTACCTGGAAAAAGGCCCGATGGCAACTGCCGTATACACCGCGGCCCGCGAACTTGAAAAAAGATATGATGAGATAGGTTTTGTAAGGTTACGAAACCGCCCGAATGACGAAGTACTGATGGCGTTAGCCATGCAACTGCACGGCCAAACGCCTGTAGCTGACGACGGAACAATAATGAGCGACCCCCAGGCCTGCCAGGGCGGTTATAAAATTGATGTAATTAAGGGCAAAAGGTGGCTTGTGAATCCACCCCCGCCAAACCCCTTGCACCAGGATTGGTACCCGTTTCAACAAGTTTCTCCGGTAATCGTTCATTTTCTGGCTTATTATACCGAGCATTTTCCGTATTTGCGGGAAGTTTACAGGCTCAAAAAAGCGGCCGGTAATAATAACTTAAACAGGATAAATTATTTGCAGGCCTTGTTTACAATTGAATATCCTATCCGATTGAGAGATGCAGTTAAAAATACCCTGCGACCGGTATTTAAACTTTTATTTGGCACAAGGGGGGTAAAAAAGTCGGCACGCGCATAATTTCCAAGATAACCGTTCGCCGTTTAAAAAATAGAACTGCATTAAATGAAATATATAAAAGGACTTGATACACTTCGTGCTTTTGCGGTATTCCTCGTAATTATCACCCACTGGGGGCCGCGTACGTTTAAATCACCTGTTATAACCTTCATTTTTACCAGGCTCATCCCGGATGGTAAATTTGGGGTCGATTTATTTTTTGTATTGAGTGGCTACCTGATCACAAAAATATTGCTTAATGCCCGCAACGAAGCCCTGCCTGATGAAAGGTTGCGCATTATAAAGAGCTTTTATATAAGACGCGCATTAAGAATTTTTCCGATTTACTTTTTGCTCATCCTTTTTGTTGCGTTTATTTTAAATGACCAGTTTGTTAAAGAGCATATATTGTATTTCTTTACATATACGTCCAACTTTTTGGTTTTTAAATTAAACTATTGGACACAAATATCGCACACCTGGTCATTAGCCGTTGAAGAGCAATTTTATATAATCTGGCCATGGCTTATCATCTTTTCGCCACGAAAATATTTGTTGGGCCTGATTTTAACTGCCCTAGCCATAGGGGTGTTAAGTACCATAATTCTTGAAAGCCAATACGGAGAGTTTGCCGCAGTGTTATTGCTACCGTGCATAACAGCCTTTTCAATTGGTGCATTATACGCTTACGTGCAATTAAACCCGCGGTTCAAAAAAACAGTCACCGTAACGTATCTTGTTCTATTGCCCGCATGTTTAGTTCTGTTATTTGTTTTCCAAATGGGAAACAAAATAATTTTGATAAGGTTGGTAAATTCGATAATTGCTATAAATGCCATCATATATGTCGTAAAAGAGAATTATGGTTTAATTGCAAAGGCAATTTTCAGCAACCGCTTTTTGGTGAATATTGGTAAAATAAGCTACGGTGTGTATCTCTATCACTATATATTACCCGGATTTTATGACTCGGCCGTTAATTTCTTAATAAGGACATTCCACCTGAATGGTAAGCTATCCCGATTTTTAACGTTTCCGCCATGGTCTTACCTTTTTCTCTACGCAATTTTGTTTTTAATTTCTTACTTATCCTATAGATTCATTGAAACAGCTTTCCTGAGATTGAAAAAGAAGTTTTCCTACCTTACGATAAAAAAAAACCCATAACCCGGCGACATCAGCAAATGTACCAGACTAGCCCGGAATTTAAGGATTGAAATTCATCAAAAAACCCTCCGTGATTTAAAATGAACAAAAACTTGATCATAGGCGCAGCAACCGGATACAAATACGAGGACATGAAGTACTTTTTTTTGTCGTTGAAGGCGATTGATTTTACCGGAGATGTAGCGCTGTTAGTGAGCGACAAGATAGATACTGATACGAGGGGCCAGCTGATAAAACAGGGTGTCATCCTGATCTACATAAAAAGTACTTCCATACGGTTTGCCAAAAATTATGCCAATTCCAGGCTCTGGAAAATTCATTGGTTACCCCACAAGTTGATTTTTGCTTTACTGAATGCTGGCAAAAACAATATACAAAGGTTAAACAGGTATGTAAAAATATTTCATTTGATCTCGGGTTCCAGGTACTGTTTCTACTACGATTATCTGCTTGCCAACAGGGACAAATACAAATATATTTTGGTTACCGATGTAAGGGATGTTCTTTTCCAGGCCGATCCTTTCGCGCATATAGAACAAGACAGTATTTTGAATTTTTACCAGGAAGATGATCCCATAAAGGATAGCTTTTATATATGCTATTGGGTGAAACATGCTTTTGGCGCAAAAAAACTGGAACCGATAAAAGATAAGATGGGCATCTGTTCAGGAACTACAATTGGTTCAGTTGACCGGATGCTGGACTATCTTGAAAATATGATTGCGACCCAGGCAAGGATAACTGGCGGACTTACGGCCCTTGGAGGATTTGACCAGGGCATTCATAATTATTTGATCTATAATAATTACTTTCCCGGCGCGCAGATAAAGATAAACGGTACGGCCGAAGTTTTCCAGCTTGGTGGATCGACCCCCACTTTGTTTAATGAAAACCAGGAGCTTGTTACCAGCGAAAATTTGGTGATCCCCGTGATCCACCAATTTGACAGAACCCCGGAAATAAAATTAAAGGCCATGAAATGACCTTAATAAATGTAAGCATTATCATTCCAACCTATAACCGCCTTTGGTCGCTGCCCAAAGCGGTGGAGAGTTGCAGGAATAGCAAATGCGCCGTCGAGATTATTGTGATTGATGATGGCAGTACCGATGGAACGATGGATTGGCTTCGGCAGCAGACAGACATTGTTATTTTGCAGCAAAGTAATAGGGGTAAATGCTGGGCCGTTAACAGGGGTTTTGCCATTGCCAAAGGAAAATATATCAAGTTTTTAGATTCGGACGACAGCCTGGCCGCGGGCGCGATTGACGAACAATTTACTATTGCCGAAGAGAATTTAAGCGATATTGTAGTAAGCGGCTATACTTTGGTTGATGAAAATGGCAAACAATTGTTGCAGCAGCCATGGGTAGACTGCGATGACTTTATAGCGCAGCAATTGGGCGAATGTGACAGTTCACACTATTCGGCTTATCTGTTTAAGAAATCATTTATTGAAGACATTCCCCACAGGCCCGACTTTGCCTTTCGCGATGACAGGCTTTTTGTGATTGAAGCGGCGCTAAAACATCCGAAGGTTAATATTCATAGTGGTTTTGCGTTGGTGCATACCAGTCATACCAAATCAAAACTACAGTTAAACCAGGGGATGCAGAAAACCGTGCAAGATTACCAGCACCTGAATATTTATAAAAATATATTGGCGCAGCTGGCCGAAAAAGGGGAGCTTACCGAACGCAGGAAAAAAGCTTCGGTAAAGGCGTTGTGGCCATTGTGTTGCTGGATAGCAAGACATAATCTTGAAGATTCGATCAGCTTATTTGAATGGATAAAGCAGCTGGACCCGGATTTCGAAATTCCAGACAAAGGCGTCCTCGGATTTTTATATAAAAACGTAGGTGTTAACAATACCCACCGGCTGCTTAAAATAAAACGATCTTTTTAGCATCAAAACAAATTTAAAAGATGGAACTAAAAGAAAACTCATCACTTAACCGCTACGAATGGGCGGCAAAAAAGATCGGTGAAATAACGGGCAATGGTGGAAAGGCCACCACCACAGCCTTGTATGATATTGGTTCGAGGGATAATATCCTGAAAAAATATATCTCACCGGCAGGCATTGATTACAAAGCTTTTGATTTGGAGCCACTGGATGCCTCAGCCGAAAAATGGGATATTGAACAGCCATTTCCCTATGCTCATCAGCCGGCGGAAGTAGTCACCATGCTGGAGATCATTGAGCATTTGAGAAACCCCTGGCTGTGCATGAAAAATGTTTTTGATACCATGGCGCCAGGCGGCCTGCTTATTTTAACCACCCCCAGCCCAGCCTGGAGCACCAGCCGGATAAATTTATTAAAAAGCGGGTATTTAACCTGTTTTACCCCATCGGACCTGGAACTTAACCACCATGTTTTTACGGCCTGGCCACATATTGTGGAGCGATTGCTGAAAGACATTGGCTTTGAAATAATCGAATACAGCACACTCGATGGAAAAACCACCTTGTTTGGCAAAGGCCTGGGAGGGGTTTCGGCACCCTTTAAATTCGTTTCGCGGTTGGTAAAAAAGAGAATAGAAAGCAGGGACGCAACATCATGCGGCATGAGTTATGGAATAATCGCCAAAAAAATTGGATAAGCCCATCAACATATTTTACAGTGAACCCGACCCGGATAGGTGGTTTAAATATGACCGCTATCCCCGCAGGCTGATCAGGCGGTTGGTGCGTGGAAAACAAAAGCCGGGCGGTGTGGCAACCATCGCCATTAATCTTCTAAAAGGATTTGACAGGATAGGCTATCCGTACAGGTATAATGATTATGGCTATATCCGCAAACATCCCGAAGAAATTGCCTGTATTATTGGCAAGCCGCACCTGGTGTTTGAAAAGCAATGGAAAAACCCCATCATACTTGGTGCTGGCATCTATTCGCACCCGATTGAATGCGCCGACCTGTTTGAACAATACCCAAACGTCAAACGCGTGCTGGTGCCCGGTGAATGGATGTGCGATATGTTTACGCCCTTATATGGCAATAAGGTGCTTTCATGGCCGGTGGGCATTGACACCGAACAATGGAAGCCATACAATAGCGTTAAGACCTTCGATTTTTTGATATATGATAAAATCAGATGGCAGCATAAGCAAATGGATAAGGAATTAGTAAGCCCGGTCATTAAAACGCTTGACGCGCAAAACATCAGCTATCAGTTTATTAAATACGGACGGTACACACACGATGAGTTAACAGAAAAACTCAAAGTTTCAAAAGCGGTAATTTTTCTTTGCGAGCATGAGACCCAGGGCCTTGCTTACCAGCAAATATTAGCTACTAATACACCTATTTTGGCTTGGGACAGGGGCGGCTTTTGGCAGGACCCGCATTATTATCCCGACAGGGTGAAATATCAGCCGGTAAGTTCGGTACCTTATTGGGATGAACGTTGCGGGGTGAAATTTACGGACGCAGCTGGCTTTAAGCCCAAACTTGACATGTTTTTAAGTAAAATAAATGAGTTTAAACCGAGGGATTATGTCCTTGAAAACCTTACGCTTGAAAAATGTGCGGAGAAATACCTGAAGATCTTCAGGGAGGTGGGGGCAGAGTCAGCATGAGGATCTTGCTGATCATGGACCCCGGAATACCAGTACCGCCCACATTATATGGCGGGCACGAAAGGCTGGTGTCGCTGTTTGCCGAAGAATACCACAAGATGGGCCATGAGGTAACCTTACTGGCAGGACCGGATTCGCATTGCAGTGGAAAAACGGTAACCTTTGGGACGAATGATCTGGGCCGGTCGAAACAGGTGAGATTTAATGAAGCCCGGTTTGTTTGGAAATACCTGCGTAACAACCGGAATAGCTTTGACCTGATCCACAATTTTGGCCGTTTGGTTTATTTACTGCCTGTTTTAAACAACCCGGTAAAAAAAATAATGACCTATGGGCGACCGGTAGCCCAGGGTGGAATAAAAATTGTAACCAGCCTGCCGAACCGCAATTTAATATTTACAGCATGCAGCGATAACTGCGTAGCCACCGGCAATGTAAAAGGCCGTTGGGAAACGGTTTATAATGCGATTGATTTTTCGCAATACAAACTAAATACAAAAGTTACTGAAGATGCACCTTTAATGTTTTTGGGCCGGTTAGACAGGATAAAAGGGGCGCATACTGCTATACAGGTTGCCAAAGCAACAAATAACCAGTTGGTTATAGCCGGGAATATATCGCACACAGAAGAAGATCAGGCTTATTTTAACACGGTTATTGAGCCGCAAATTGATAATAAACAGATAAAATATGTGGGCCCTTTAAACGATGCTGAAAAGAACAGCCGGTTGGGCCATGCAAAAGCATTGCTATTCCCGATTGAATGGGATGAGCCTTTTGGTATGGTGATGATAGAGGCGATGGCCTGCGGTACGCCGGTGATCGCTTTCAGGAGAGGCTCGGTACCCGAAGTAGTTGAAAATGGCATTACGGGTTTTATTGTGGATGATGCCGCAGGTATGCAGCAAAAAATTGCAGAGATCGATACCATCGACAGAAACCTGTGCCGCAAAACTGCCATGGAACGGTTTAATGTTGATGTGATCGCCCGCGATTATCTTCAGCTGTTTAACAGCTGATAAATAAAGCAAAATAAAAGATGAGAACAATATATTGGTTATTGGACTGGCTGTTGGAGGATGACCTGGGGCAGCTGACTAAGTACCATCTCCTATACGACTGTATCATTTCCATTTTGCTTTTTTGTTTGATCAATTTCTCGATGCAGGTTTTAATAAACGCGGAGTTAAAAGTTAACCCTGATCCCGTTGATGGATTTAAATTCAGGCTGCGGGCTACACGGGTGGTTCTTTTTGCATTCGGGATCTGGATCGGCTACCGCCTGGTAAAATTAATCCTGATGAGTTCCGTAGCTTCCGATAATGATCAATTGTATCATGGATGGCATTATGGAATTTTGCTGTCGCTGATCGTGGGCATCCCGGTAATTATGTATAACCTGCTTAATTACCAAAAAACCGAATAATCGAATTTACCTGAACTTTATTGGGATCCATTAAAAAGATAGTTTTAATTTCATCGGGCCAGCCTTCGCTCAACCCGCGTTTGGTTAAAGAAGCTGATGCATTAACCGGCGCAGGATACGATGTAACGGTACTATATGCTTACTGGAACGATTGGGGAACGCAGCATGACGGGCAATTATTTGCCGGGAAAAAGTGGAAAGCAGTGAGGTTAGGCGGCGACCCGGAGCAAAAACGCTTTTTATGGTTTTTGAGCCGCTCAATTCACCGTTTCAGCCGGTTAATCATTGAGAGAACGGGAGATTATAAATCATTCGCAGATTTTGCAATATCAAGGAGTAGCTATTTTTTAAAAAAAGGAGCCAAAAAGCACAAGGCCGACCTGTACATTGCTCACAATTTAGGAGCATTACCGGCTGCTGCCAGTGCCGCTGCCCGCAACAAAAAACCATACGGCTTTGATGCGGAAGATTTTCACCGGCAGGAAATTGATGATGATATCAATTCATTTCATTATAAAATTTGCAGTTTTCTTGAAGATAAATATCTCCCCGGCGCCAATTACATTACGGCCTCAAGCCCTATGATTGCCGATCAGTATGCCGCTTTATATAAGCGGCCTGTAACTACTATCCTGAACGTATTTCCCCGAACGAACGATCTTTCTATCGTTAAAAATGAAAAAAAACCGCTGAAGCTTTTTTGGTTTTCGCAAACTATCGGGCCTTTGCGCGGGCTGGAACAGGTGATACAGGCAATAGGCCAGTCGGGCGTAAAATGCGAACTGCATTTATTGGGAAAACCGGTGGAAGGCTACAAACAAAGCCTTTCAGAACTGGCTCATGACGCGGGCATTGCCAATTATAACCTGTACTTCTACGAGCCGGTAAAGGCAAGCCAGATCTTCAGCATTGCTTCACAATTTGATATAGGGCTGGCCTCCGAAACAGGTTCGTGCCTTAACCGGGATATTTCATTAACCAATAAGATCTTTACCTATATCCAATGCGGGCTTGCGGTGGCAGCAAGCAATACAAATGCACAGATCAGATTACTTGAACAATACCCGCAAACAGGCGAAGTATATAAAAATGCAACTGAATTATCAGCCATACTGAACAAATACAATAAAAACAGGGACCTGTTATATCAAACCAAAACAGCAGCTTATCAAACAGGCCAAACCGAGTTGAACTGGGAAATGGAAAGTGAGAAATTTTTAAAAGTGATAGCAAATGTTTGAAGCGGCACCCCAAAATATAGTGGGCAATACAAAAACCAAATGGTTTTACGGGGTCGACAGCATCCGGTTTGTTTTGGCGTTTATCGTGATGCTGTCGCATTTTGATAATGTTTATGCTAACGCTCTCAAACATTCCACTCATGCCATTTTCAGGGATGCAGGATATTTTTTAGCGAATGCTTTTGACGGCACTTCGGCGGTGATCGCCTTTTTTATCATCTCGGGTTTTGTGATCCATTACCCCAATAAAAACGGCATCCCCAATTTAACCGAATTCTGGATCAGGCGTTTTTTAAGGATCCTGATCCCCCTGGCCGTGATCCTCATCATCGGCACACAATTTAACCACCCTGAAAATGCCGTGGTATGGAGTTTATTTTGCGAGCTGATCTATTACGGTTTATACCCTTTTATGGCGAAGATCAAACTGAGTTGGAAAAGCAAATTTCTGATCTCCTACGCAATCGCCGCTATAGTGATTGGTACGTTTTGCTTTCATGATGTTTTGGCTTTTGTTAGACAAACGAATACCAATTACCAGGGTTATTACTGGCAGCTGGGCGGCTGGTTAACCTGGATAGTTGGTTTGCCCTGCTGGCTGCTGGGCGTGCTGATAGCCGAACATATTGATGATTTAAAACAGGCAAGCTTTAAATCGGTAATGACTTACCGGATCATTGTTTTTTTCATCAGCTTTTTTTGCTGTTTGGGTAAATTTCATTTGCACATCAGTTATATCCTTTCGATGAATATTTTCGCACTGCTGATTTATAAATGGTTACAAACAGAGATCGTTTACTTTAAAACGCATCCCTCCAATAAAACACTCGAAAAAATGGGTAAGTTCTCCTACTCGCTTTATTTATGTCACCCTTTGCTGTATGTGGTTTTGCGGCTGCTTTTGGTTTATAATACTTTTACCTACCCGCTATTTCTTTTGCTTGCCGTTGCCATATCCTACGGTTTTTATCTGGTAGTAGAAAAGCCCGGCCACCAATTGGCCCGGAAGATCAACAGTAAATATAACACGACGCTTAATTGAAACGTGTATTGATCATTTCGCCCTATTTTCCGCCCGTAAATACTGCCGATATGCAGCGTGTAAGGATGAGTTTGCCCTATTTTGAAGCAAATGGCTGGCAGGCTGAAGTGGTGGCGGTTGACCCGGCTTATACCGATCTGCCGCAAGATAAATTGCTAACCGAAAGTATCCCGGCAGGGACAAAAATACACCTTATTAAATCCCTGGGTAAAAAATGGACTTCGAAGCTTGGTTTTGGGAGTATTTCTTACAGGTCGTGGTGGTTTTTTCGTGAAAAAGTAAACCAGCTATTAAAGAAAGGCAAATTCGACCTGGTTTATTTTTCTACAACGCAATTCCAGGTTTGTACGTTAGGCGCATATTGGAAAAGAAGGTTTAACGTGCCTTATGTGATTGATATGCAGGACCCATGGCATTCCAAATATTACCGCGACAAACCCAAAGAACAGCAGCCGCCAAAATACTGGTTCTCCTATCGTTTAAATAAATTCCTGGAGCCAAAAGCCATGAATGAGGTTGGGGGATTGATCAGCGTTTCGGATAATTATATTGAGATACTTAAGGATAGATACCCCCGGATAAAAAATATCCCCGCAGAAACCATAACCTTTGGCGCTTTTGAGCCGGATATGAAAATTGCGGCTGATCATGCTGATGAATTTACCTCACTGCTTGATCCCGCCTTTAAAAACATCGTTTATATCGGTCGCGGCGGGATGGACATGTATAATGCGGTCATCCCGGTTTTTGAAGCTTTGAAATTGGGTTTGTCCGCCGAACCGGAACTGTATCGAAATCTAAAACTTTATTTTATCGGCACCAGTTATGCGCCAAACGGGCAGGGCAGTGCTACTATTTTACCTTTGGCAAAAGAGCGCGAAATAGAAAACCATGTTGTGGAGATAACCGACAGGATAGGCTACTACCATACCCTGCAAACCCTGCAACAAGCCGATGGCCTGTTTATTCCCGGTTCTGATGATCCGCAGTATACAGCTTCAAAAATTTTTCCGTACCTTTTAACCCACAAGCCGTTGATGGCGGTATTTAATGCAAAAAGCTCGGCCATTGCTATTCTAAAAGAGTTTGGATTGACGGATGCTTACAGTTATGACGAAACACCCGGTCTGCTTTTAAAAATTGATTCTTTTTTTAGATTGATATTGAATGGCGCTACAGATTTACCAGAATATAATGTGGATGCAGTTCAAAAATATTCGGCTCAAATGATGACGAAACGGCAGTGCGATTTATTTAATAAGGTTATTTTTACATCCTGATGAAGAGATATGTTCAATATGGCTGCGGATTTTCGGCCCCTGGCGAATGGGTGAACTACGATGCATCGCCTACCCTGCGGTTTGAGCGTTTACCAATCCTGGGCAAACTATATACGCGCAATAACCAACGTTTCCCTGCGAATGTAAAATATGGCGATGTTGTAAAGGGACTGCCCGAACAACCCGATAGCTGCGATGCCGTTTATTGTTCGCATATCCTGGAGCATCTGGCTTACGAAGATTTTCTAATCGCGCTGAAAAACACCTACAAGATGTTAAAACCCGGCGGCACTTTCAGGGGCGTGGTGCCCGATCTGAAGGCCGCCGTGCAAGACTATATTTCTGATTTCGAAACCACCGAAGCGCCTGCGAACGAATTGATGCGGAATACGATGCTGGGGGTTGAAAATCGGCCCAAATCCCTTTCATCCAACCTTAAAGGTATGTATGGCAACTCCAAGCACCTATGGATGTGGGATTATAAATCGTTG
>Ga0206938_1220_pt1 | contig 11922 bp, 6 predicted proteins | sample Alteio_BWOrgHeat_12_FD_152918 | JGI IMG/M metagenome (GOLD analysis project Ga0206938, IMG submission 152918) | Enriched cells from forest soil in Barre Woods Harvard Forest LTER site, Petersham, Massachusetts, United States -... | ecosystem: Environmental > Terrestrial > Soil > Temperate forest > O... | reverse complement strand
GTACTGGGAAATTTTACCGGATGGGCGGTTTCCAAAAAAATACCTTGTTGTCCCGGATGGTTCTTCAGCCAGCGGGAGAGCGCCAGCCATCCCACTGCGCCATGGGGATCAGCCTGGTAATGGTTTAACCGGTATAAAGCCTCAATGGCTGCACCGGTTTCCTGATCCGAAATGCTCTCGCTGCTCATCACGGCTCTCAAAGAAGTGATTTCAGCATCGAACAAAGCAAGTATCCGCACAAAATTGCTGGGATCACCCACATCCATGGCATTGGATAAACTGGGTTTTGCCTCTACAGGCCTGTAAATACCCGTCTGCAGAAATTCCGGTATCACCGCATTTATATTACAGGCAGCAATAAAATGAGTTACCGGCAGGCCGGACTGGCGTGCCAGAAGACCCGCACAAATATTTCCAAAATTACCACTGGGGACAGATATAACAGGCGGTTTGTCCTTCGGTTTCCATTGTTTCCAGGCAAGAAAATAATAGATCTGCTGAGGCAGCCAACGGGCAACATTAATAGAATTGGCGGAGGTTAAAAAGATATGATTATTCAGTTCTTCATCGGAAAAAGCCTGTTTGACCAGGGCCTGGCAATCGTCAAAGCTGCCCTTCACTTCCAGTGTCTTAATATTTTTTCCCGGTGTGGTCAGTTGCAACTCTTGCACCTCGCTGACTTTGCCAGAAGGATAAAGAATAACTACCTCTACGCCCTTCACTCCAAGGAAACCACTGGCCACAGCCCCTCCGGTATCACCAGAAGTAGCTACCAGGACGGTAACCGGTCGGGATTCTTGCTCCATGAAATATCCCAGGCACCGACTCATAAAACGGGCGCCTACGTCCTTAAAGGCCAGCGTAGGACCATGAAACAGTTCCAGGGTATAAATACCTTCGGATACTGGGACCAATGGGATATCAAAGGCAATGGTCTCGGTTGTAATCTGGCGAAGAATGGGTTCAGGAATTGATTCGCCCACATACGCTTTCATAATGGTCCAGGCAATTTCTTCATCGGAAATATTTTCCAGGTTGTTGATCCAGGAAGCCGGAAATTCCGGAATGCGTTCGGGGAAAAACAGTCCTTTTTCCGACCCGAGTCCGCGGATGGTCGCTGTTCTAAAATCTACTTTTTCGGAAGGCTTATTTAAATTATAAAATAACATGAGATTTCATTGGTGATCAAACGGCATCGACTTTATGCTCGGTGTTGAATGCTTACCCCCTGGGTGTTTACGGTCGTGACATAGATATGATAAGAAACCCGGATCTGGTCATAAACTGATTTCATGACAGAGGCCATGGCATGGGCAGTGATTTCGTCTCTACTGAGCATAAATATCGAAGGTCCCGATCCGGAAATACCACCCCCGATGGCGCCCGCTTTCTTGCATTCAGATTTAATGACATCAAAACCAGGGATCAAAATGGAGCGGACAGGCTCTATGATCACATCTTCCAGGGATCTGCCTATAAGATCGTAGTCCCCCATCATCAAACCGGCGACGAGTCCGGCAATATTTCCCCATTGTCTGATGGCATCTTTGAGCAAAACTTCCTTTCTCAAAATTTCACGGGCGTCGGAAGTTCTTACTTCAATTTGGGGATGCAGTACCGTAACGAAAAGTGGAGGGGATGAAATGGGAATGATATCCAACGGAAAAATTGAACGAATTAAGGTTACACCCCCATATATACAGGGGGCGATGTTGTCGGCATGTTTTACCCCGGAAGCTACTTTTTCACCAAACATTGCAAAACGCACAAGCTCTTCTTTTGAAAAAATATTTCCCAGCAGTTCATTGGCCGCCACGACGGCACCGGCCGCGCTGGCTGCACTGGAACCAATGCCACTACCTGGTTTAATTTGTTTGGTGATGAATACTTCAAATCCCAAGTCCTGATTCAAAGCAGCCAGCATTTCAAGAAGAGGAGCTCCGGCGGTATTCAATGCCGGATTCATGGGCAGCGGGAAACCATCTGTGGTATGTATGATGACCTGTCTTTGGTCGATCAAGCGAACTTTCATGATATCATAGGGCTCGGTCAGGCATAAGCCAAGCACATCAAATCCGCAAACCATATTGGCCACGGTAGCAGGTGCATGGATAGTAATTTCATTCATGAATGCAAGTTAAGCGTTCGCTGCCCGGATGATGTCGGCAAAAACACCCGAAGCAGTCACTTCCGCTCCGGCCCCAGCTCCTTTAATCACCAGAGGTTGCTCCGGATAACGATCGGTGTAAAAAAGAACAATATTATCCTTGCCATACAAATGATAGAAATCATGGGAGGTTCCTACATGCTGTAGACCGACCGATGCTTTTCCGTTTTCGTAGGTCGCGACAAATTTTAATTTTTTCCCTTCAGAGTGCGCGACATCCAACAATTTTTTAAAATGGGCCTCTTCCTTTTCCATTGCCAGATAAAAATCGGCTACCGATCCCTTCATACAGGATTCGGGCAAAAAAACATGATTGGAAATGTCCTCCATTTCGATAGCATGTCCCGCTTCCCTGGCAAGGATCATGATCTTGCGCATGACATCTGTTCCACTCAGATCTAGGCGAGGATCGGGTTCAGTATATCCTTCTTCCTGGGCTTGTCTGACCACATCGGCAAATTTTGTTTTGCCGTCATAGTGATTAAAAACAAAGTTGAGGGTGCCGCTGAGTACTGCTTCAATTTTGCGGATTTTGTCACCGCTTCGCAATAAATCATTGAGCGTACCAATAACTGGAAGACCCGCGCCGACATTGGTTTCAAAATAAAAGGCCGCATTGAACTCCTTGGAAAGGTCTTTCAGTTTTTTATAATATTGATAAGGAGACGAACAGGCTATTTTATTGCAGGCTACCACAGAAATGCTTTTTTGCAGCAATTGTTCATATCCCATCGCCACGTCTTTGTTCGCCGTAACATCCACAAAAACGGAATTTCGTAAGTTTTTGGAATGAATGAGTCGAATAAAATCCCTGAGATACATTGTGTCTCCGTTCTCTAACACATTCTGCCAACTATTCAGATCGATGCCCTCTTCCTGAAAAAACATTTTACGACTATTCGCAATGCCTATAACACGCACCTGTAACCGGAGGTGCTCGAGCAGAAAATGTTTTTGTTGAGCAAGCTGATGTAGAAGTCTTCTACCGACATTTCCGGCACCAGTGATGAACAGATTCAATTGCTTATATGTTGCTTCAAAAAATTCTTCGTGCAACACGTTGACCGCCTTCTTAACATCCTTTGTAGAAATAACAGCGGAGATATTTCTTTCCGAAGATCCTTGGGCAATGGCCCGCACATTAATCCCATTCCTTCCCAATACGCCGAATAACTTACCGCTGATACCGGGATGGCTTTTCATATTATCACCGACCAGGGCAATGATGGCCAATTCTTCTTCTACGAACAGGGGCAGCACCGTGCCAGCCTGAATCTCAGAGGAGAATGCGTCGTCGATTGAAATTTTTGCCAGGGCAGCCTGAGAGCTGTCCACCCCGACGCAAATAGAATGTTCCGAGGAAGCCTGGGTGATCAGGATCACATTGATTTGCTGGCGGGACAAGGCTTCAAATAACCTTTTTGAAAATCCCGGAATACCGATCATACCGCTTCCTTCCAGGCTCAACAAAGCGATCCGGTGGATGCTGGAAATACCCCGAATGCTGTTTCCCGGCATGCTGGAAATTCTTTCAATCAAAGTCCCGGGATCCTGTGGAGCAAAGGTGTTTTTGATCCAGACTGGAATATTTTTATTCATGACAGGCTGGAGTGTAGGAGGATAGATGACTTTGGCGCCAAAATGAGAAAGCTCCATGGCTTCCTGGTAAGAAATGTCCGGTATCACCCGCGCATTGCTGACCAATCGGGGATCTGCCGTCATCATGCCAGAAACATCTGTCCAGATTTCTATTCTGCTGCTGTTGAGGGCATTGCCATAGATGGCTGCCGTATAATCACTGCCTCCCCTGCCGAGGGTGGTGGTAATGCCCTGACTGTCTGCTGCAATGAAGCCCGGAACAATGAAAAGTCCCGACGAACTGTTTTGAAAGTAAGCGGTTATTTTTTTCTGGGTCATGGGAAAATCCACCCGGGCATGGCCGAAATTTGTATCGGTTGTGATCAGTTCCCGGGAATCCTTCCAGCTGTTGGCTGTTTCCAATGCCAAAAGGCTCGCCGAAAGGATCCGGGAAGACAGCAACTCACCAAAACTAACCACATGATCTTTGGTTCGGGCGGAAAGCTCCCGCAAAAGGTATATGCCTTTAAAGATATCTTCCAGCTCATTGCAGGTTTTTTTTACCATGCTTAAAATGCTGCTCTGACTGGTTACGGGAATCAGTTCCCGAACGGTATCCAGATGCCGTTGCTCGATCCCCTTGAGTGTTTCCAGATATCCTTCATCCGCTGCAGCCGCGGCCGCTGCACAAAGCAAGAGATTATCGGTAATGCCGCCGAGTGCAGAAACCACCACGATGGTCTTATCCAATTCGATGGCCTTGCAAATGATCGATACACATTTGCTGATGTTCGCTGCACTGGCAACAGAAGAACCTCCAAACTTGAGAACCTGCATATAGAGAATTAGAAATGAGAAAAATTTAAAAACTGGTATAGGAAGGCTGTTTTAAAAACAGCCGGTGGCCCGAAATGATATGTAATTGTACAACCCCTACAGGGTCGTGGTGGAAAAAATAATGGTGTCACCAGCCATGCGGGTAAAAACGGAGCAGTTTTTAATATAAATGAACGAATGCTTCATTGGTAAGAGAAGCAAAGCTAAGGAATTATATTAATGAAATTGAAACAAATCATGTTATTTTATACTATATCGAACGATTTATCGCGATTGTTTTGATTTCCCGCGCATATATTGCTCGATTTGTTGAATGAATTTTAAATTCGCATATGAGCAATCAAGCGACCGGTCTGCAGGAATTCAAGAATCTGGTGGGCATTAAGTTCCAGCTGTACAACAGTCTTTTTACTTCGCTTCCCTTTCACCGGATCGAAAAAACGGGCATTTTTCTATCCCTTCTTCTGACCTATTGTGAAGAAGGTTATCACAAAAAAATGAGCCCTGTTCAGATCATAGAAGATTTTTTCTCCAAACACTATCCCGACGGAACGGACCGCGAAAAATCCGATATCCTCTTTCGGTTTGTACAATATGTAGAAAGGCAGGTCGTACTTTTTGACGCCCTGGAGGACTCTGCATTCACCAGCGTAAATGATATGGGCGGTACCGGGACACTCAAACACCTATCTTCTGAAGTCATTCAATATGATAAAGAACAGGAATTGCGTGAAAAATTGAAAGACTATGCCGTCAGACTGGTATTGACGGCCCACCCCACCCAGTTTTATCCGGGACCGGTACTGGGGATCATCAACGATCTTTCCCGAGCGGTGATTCAAAACAACGCTGCTGAAATCAATACGTTTATGCAGCAACTGGGTAAGACCCCCTTTCTGAAAAAACAAAAACCTACTCCTTTCGATGAGGCCGTCAGCCTGATCTGGTATTTAGAAAATGTTTTCTATCATGCCGCAGGTAAAATTTTATCCTCGTTGAAATCTCAATTTCCCCATTCAGTCAGCGACTCCAATCCCATCATCCAGATGGGATTCTGGCCGGGCGGAGACCGAGACGGCAATCCCTTTGTAAAAACCGATACCACTGTCCGGGTGGCAGAGACCCTGCGGGCAGCCCTGCTGCGCTGTTATTATTTTGATGTACGCAGGCTGAAACGCCGTCTGACGTTTAAAGAAGTGGACCTGATCATTGCCGACTGGGAAGAAAAATTATACCAGGAACTTTTTACCCCCAATCCTTCCAAGCCTTTTCACTTGGCAGATATGCTCAAATCGATGCTCAAAATCCGGGAGATTCTGATCTATCAAAACAACGGGTTATTCCTGAACCTGGTCGATAATTTCATTAGCAAAATGCGGATTTTTGGACTTCATTTCGCTACCCTGGATCTGAGACAGGAGAGTTCCGTTCATGAGAAAGTACTGGAGACGATTAATAAAAGGGAGGAAATATTTCCGGCCCAATATGATACCCTCCCGGAAAAGGAAAAAATAAAAATCCTTACCCACCTCAAAGCACTACCCAAGTCGCCTTTCCCCGATGATATCACCGAAGATACGCTGGCTAGTGTTCGGGCCGTTAAAACCATCCAGGAAAAAAATGGAGAGGCAGGCTGTAACCGTTATATCATCAGCCAGTGCAACAGTGCGCTCAATGTCATGGAAGTGTATGCCCTCTTTCTTTTGGGGGGATGGAAAAAGGATACGATCACCCTGGATATCGTTCCACTTTTCGAAACGGTGGATGATCTTCACAATGCAGCCGGTATCATGCGTACACTATACGCGAATTCGGAATACCGCGCCCATTTGAAAAGAAGAAATGAAACCCAGACCATCATGGTCGGCTTTTCAGATGGGACCAAAGATGGTGGCTATTTGATGGCCAACTGGAGTATTTATAAGGCCAAAGAGGAACTGACGCGGGTTTCCAAGGAACACGGCATCGGTGTCGTTTTCTTCGATGGCCGGGGCGGACCGCCCGCCAGAGGCGGTGGCAAAACCCATCGGTTTTATTCTTCCCAGGGAAAAAACATTGCCAACAAAGAAATTCAACTCACCGTGCAGGGACAAACCGTGAGTTCCAATTTTGGAACCATTGACTCAGCGCAGTTCAATATAGAACAGCTTGTACATGCAGGCATCGCCAACGATTTATTTTCGGCGCGGAAGGTTACCCTCAGTGAGGAAGAGGAAGCCCTTCTGTCAGAAATGGCGGAATCCAGTTACCAGTCTTATATCGGTCTGAAGAACCACGACTATTTTACCGAATACCTCAGTGAAGTGAGCCCCCTTCAGTTTTATGGAGAGACCAATATCGGAAGCCGGCCAACGAAAAGGAAAAACTCGGGCAAACTGGAGCTCAAAGATCTCCGGGCTATACCTTTTGTGGGTGCTTTCAGCCAGCTAAAACAGAATGTAACGGGCTATTATGGCGTGGGGTCGGCCCTGCAGGAAATGGAAAAAAAGGGCAAATGGAAACAGGTTAAGAATTTGTACAGCAATTCACCCTACTTTAAAACCCTACTGGACAACAGTGAAATGGCCATGAAAAAATGCTTTTTCCCCCTGACCGAGACCTTTTCCAGGCATCCTAAATTTGGAAAGATCTGGATGCTTATTTTCAATGAATTCGAGCTGACCAAAAAATACATCTTTAAACTCTCTGGAAAACAAGAACTTATGGCTGGTTATCCCATTGAGCAGCTGTCGATTCAAATGAGGGAAAGAATTGTATTACCCCTAAGCACCATTCAGCAGTACGCCATTGTACAATTCCGGGAAGCAGAAAAAGCAGGTTCTCCTATGAAGAAAATCTATGAGAAACTCATCATTCGGTGTTCATTTGGAATTATCAACGCCGCCCGGAATTCTGCTTAAGGATTTTACGTAATTTAGTGGTATAAATATTGCATTTCCAATAGGTTCCCTCCATACCCATGAAGAACTGCAAGGGTGGTCCCAATTAAACCTTTCCGTTCAAGTTCCTTCTTAGTCTCTTAATCTACGGATGATGATCAGACGCTTTTTTAGTAACCTCTATTTCCTGACCTTCCTGAATGGTTTTCTGCTGGCCTCCCTTTTCTATTTTAAAATGGAAGCCAATTACGAAAACGAACTTTTTCAGGCCATCCGCGCAGACATCAACAGCCGGATCACCAGAACCGAATCCGAAGATTCCGTCGTCGTTCAGATCATGCATACCAGCCATAATCTTCTCGCCAACCGGGGTTCCGTTTTTGAAGGGAAAGACTTTAGCGGATTCAAGGCAGATGTACTGGAACCGGCGTCCATGGACCTGATGACAGCCAGAGGTGCCTGTGGCAGTTTTGCCATGGTGCTCGCCAGAATTTTTCAGGAATATAAATATCCGGTGAGAATTGCCCAAATGAAGTCCAATGGCATTTTTGCCGCCCACAACATCGTTGAAGTGCAAACGCGGCATGGATGGGTGGTGCTGGATCCGCTTTTCGACGTTTATTTTATAAACCCCTCTCAAAAACTAGCAAGCTTTGAGGACGTCAAAAACAACTGGAGTTATTATAAAAAACAACTTCCCCCGGGGTATGACATGAATTACCGGTACGAAGATGTCCGTTATTCCAATTGGACAAAAATCCCTGTTGTTCTTCCAGCAGTGAAAAAAATACTGGATCTAACCATGGGTAAACCAGCAGCGGATACCTTGTCCATGCGGGTATATTTTCTGAAAAAATATAATATTTGTTTTGACCTTGTTCTAATCGTTTTCATGGTTGTTTTTGCTTTTACCTTGGTTAAACTGATACAAGCAAAGGTTTTCCCGCGTAAAAATATCCCGGTTACCTTCTCCAACGTCTACAAATATCTTCGGCTGCGTTTTTTTACCAAAGGATTTACCGAACAAGGCCAGGCCTAAAGAAGGTTAAGAGCAAAATGGATGCAGCCTAAATACCCATTTACGCTGTTTAAGTTTTGAGTTGAAGGCCAACTGTCCTCTTTCTTCCCACATATCCACATTTGGTGCGCTTTACCGACATCATTCCCCCGCACATCCTTTCACATTATTTATATTTGAATTCTTAAACCTCAGAGATGCTAAAAGTTGGTGTTTTTGGAGCCGGACATCTGGGAAAATTTCATTTGAATAACTGGAAACTGATTCGGAATGCAGAACTCGTGGGATTTTACGATCCAAACGATCAAACAGCAAAGGAAGTCTCTGAAAAATATCAGATTCCGAGATACCTAAGTCCGGATGATCTGATAAGCGCCTGTGATGCGGTGGACATTATCGCTCCTACTCCCATGCATTTTGGACTTTGTGAAATGGCCATCCGGCGAGGAAAACATGTTTTCGTCGAAAAACCGTTGGCCAACGATATGGAAGAAGCCAAGATCCTGCTGAAGCTGGTAAAAGAATCCAATGTAAAACTACAGGTAGGCCATGTAGAACGATTCAACCCCGCCTTCCTGGCGCTGGAGGGGGTCCCCCTGCATCCGATGTTTATCGAAGTACACCGGTTGGCTGAATTTAATCCCAGGGGGACGGAAGTCAGTGTTATTCTCGACCTCATGATTCATGATATCGATATAATCCTGCATATTGTTAAAAGTGAAGTGAAGAATATATATTCCAGCGGTGTTGCCGTCATGACAGACACCCCGGATATTGCCAATGTGCGGATAGAATTTAACAACGGATGTGTGGCCAACCTGACTTCGAGTCGGATTTCTCTGAAGAAGATGCGGAAATTGCGCATATTTCAAAAAGATGCCTATATCGGCGTGGATTTTCTGAGCAAAAAGACGGAAATTATCAGCCTGGATCCGGGAGACAGCAAAGACGGGTTTTCCTTTGATATTGAAACCTTGAATGGGACAAAATCCATACTGGTCAGAAATCCGGAACCACCCCAGATCAATGCCATCCTGATGGAATTGGAAAAATTTACGGAATCCATTCTGGAGAACAAACCCACCCAGGTCTCCGAACTGGACGGATACCGCGCCATGGATATCGCCCATCAGATTCTTCAGAAAATCAAATACAATTCCATCAATAGTTGACTCATGCTGCAACCGGGAAGAAAGATCCATATCACCTGGTACGTGCTGAACGATTATATATCGGCCATACTTTCCTGGATCATTTTGTATTTCACCCGACGTTATCTTTTACATGAAAGAATCTATGTGGATGGAGGTCTTTTTTTAAACAACCGGTTCTGGTTGGGTATTATACTCATCCCCGCTGTATGGATAATTTTTTATGCCATAACGGGAACCTACCACTCCCTGTATAAAAAATCCAGGTTGAATGAATTTTCCAGTACCGCGCTGGCAAGCCTGATGGGATGCACCGTAATATTTTTTGCCATTGTAATCAATGATCCCCAGACTGACTACCGGTACTATTACAAAGCCTATTTCACTTTCCTGATCATGCACTTTTTGATCACCTGGTTCGGGAGATGGATCATTCTTTCCCTGACCAAAATGCAAGTGAGAAAAGGCAAAATCATTTTCAATAGCCTGTTGCTGGGATCAGGAACTACCGGAGAGAAAACTTTTGAGGAAACGGTCATTGGTTTAAGAGCCAACGGATATCAATATACCGGTTATGTCGAGCCCAAAGCAGGCCTAAAAAAAATGAACATCCCGCTGCCCTGCTTAGGTGATGTTGACCGGCTTGAATCGTTGATTGACCAAGAAAACATTGAACTGGTTGTGTTGGCCATGGAAAGATCTGATCAGGAGGAAGCGGAAAAAATGGTTCAGCGCCTCAGTGAAAAAGATGTTGAAATAAAAATTATTCCTGACATATTGGACATTTTATCTGGCTCCGTAAAAACCAGCAACCTCTTTGGGGCCCTGCTCAGTGATATCCATACAGGACTGATGCCCGAATGGCAAATGCATATCAAAAGACTGGTAGATGTTCTCCTTTCCGCCCTGGCATTGCTCGTCTTGTCACCCTTGTTGTTGTATACGGCTATCCGGGTAAAACTGGGGTCCGTGGGACCCGTATTTTATTCACAAGAAAGAGTGGGCTACAAAGGAAGAAAATTCATGATTCATAAATTCCGATCCATGTTCCATGATGCGGAAAAGGATGGTCCCAGTTTATCTTCTGAGCACGATCACCGGATTACCCGATGGGGGAAAACCATGAGAAAATGGCGATTGGATGAGCTACCCCAACTGATCAACGTGATCCGGGGAGAAATGAGTCTGGTAGGACCCAGACCGGAAAGGCAGTATTATATTAACCAGATCCTGATCGTCGCGCCTTATTTCAAATATCTGCTGAAGGTAAAACCAGGAGTGACGTCTTGGGGCATGGTGCAATTCGGATATGCGGAAAACGTTCATGAAATGATAGACCGCATGAAATATGATCTTATTTATATTGAGAATATTTCACTCGGGCTGGATTTTAAGATCATGATGCATACTTTAATGACCATATTTAAAGGCAAAGGCCGGTAAGATCGCAAACCAAGGTCTTTTGAAAAAACTGCTCACCCTACCTGTTTTATTTATTGTCCTGCAGACGCATGCCCAGTCTGTTTGGAAACAATCCCTTCATTATGACATTCATATAACCTTTCATCCGGCCGAAAAATCGGCCGATGCATCGATGAAATTGCGATACCTAAACCATTCCCCCGATACCCTTACTTATATCTGGTTTAATGTGTGGCCCAATGCTTTTCGCAACGACAGAACCCAATACACCGATCAGTTACTCGAAAATGGAGATACCCGTTTTTATTTTTCAAATAAAGAACAAAAAGGGTATCTGAACCGGCTTGATTTCCGGGTAAACGGCAGCCTGGCCCGTATAGAGGACCATCCGCAATTCATGGATGTAGTAAAATGTATACTTCCAAAACCCCTTTTACCCGGCGACAGCATTACCATTGTCTCCTCTTTTCATCTGCGCCTGCCCTTTAATTTTAATGGCTATGGATACGGCGTCCATCATGTTGAAGTAAGAAACTGGTATCCTGAACCGGCTGTGTACGATTCCAAGGGATGGCATCCCATGACCTTCCTGGTACAAGGAGGGGCCTATCACGAAGCCGCAGATTATGAAGTGGATATGGAGGCACCCCCAACTTATAAAATAGCGACCGGCGCCCTGGCAGATACTATCTCGCGTTCAGCAGTCATCAACCACTATCATTTCTCTATAAAAAATGCCAATTCGTTTTCATGGATCGCTGACACGAAATTTACGGTGAAAACCGACACACTTCAACTCGACGGACGCCAAATAACCATTCAGTATTTTTATTTTACCCCGCCTCCCTTCAATGACTTTAATAAAATTTT
>Ga0206938_1199_pt2 | contig 12164 bp, 12 predicted proteins | sample Alteio_BWOrgHeat_12_FD_152918 | JGI IMG/M metagenome (GOLD analysis project Ga0206938, IMG submission 152918) | Enriched cells from forest soil in Barre Woods Harvard Forest LTER site, Petersham, Massachusetts, United States -... | ecosystem: Environmental > Terrestrial > Soil > Temperate forest >... | reverse complement strand
CACCCTACCTCGCCAGCGACGAAGCCCGCGAGTTGCTCGACGCCATCGAAACGACCACGCTGGTCGGGCTGCGCGATCGCGCACTGATCGCGACCATGACCTATACCTTCGCGAGGGTCAGCGCCGCGATCGGCATGAAGGTGCGCGACTATTATGTGCTCGGGCGCCGCAGCCGGGTCCGGCTGCACGAAAAAGGCGGCAAGGAACACGAGGTGCCCTGCCATCACAACCTGGAAAAATACCTCGACGACTACATCTCTGCGGCCGGCATTGCTGATGATCCGGATGGCCCGTTGTTTCGCACTGCCCCGGGCAAGCCCGGCATGCCGCTGACTCGTAAGCCAATGTCGCGACTGGACTCATTCCGCATGATCCAACGCCGCGCCAAGGCCGCCGGCATCGCAACACTGCGCCTCGGCAATCACAGCCTTCGTGCTACCGGTATCACCGCTTTCATGGCCAACAATGGAACCCTGGAGGGCGCGCAAAACATTGCCGCTCATGCGTCGCCGCGAACAACCAAACTCTACGATCACAGCGCCGATGACATTTCGCTCGACGACGTGGAGAAGATTTCGATTTGATTCCGAAAACCGATCCAAGGCCAACTATAGATGTGACTGACGACAATGAGGAAAGAACAATGGTGTAAATTGGAGCGTTAATCGAAGCTGACGATTTGGAAATTTAGATGCGCGAAGTTTTCGAATTTCGAATCAATGAAAAGTTTGCAACTCGGCTCTCAAACTCTAAGGTGGGTAGGTTGTTGGGAGAGCATGTGCGCCAAGTCACGATTTCGGCAGATGATCCGCTCGTAGCTGAAATCGGAAAGGTGAATTCCGAGTTATATGCCTCTATAAGAAGACGTTTATTCACCTCTTGGCAGGTAACGCGCAAATACACTTCAACCGAAATCGAACTGGCTGAGCTTTTCAGGATGTTCATCGGCACCACGTTCGAGACTGCGGGTGAGGAGTGCGGGACGCAATACGATGAGTCTTGCGCGTGCGCTGTTTGCGGCGCTGGCGCTCAGCAGATTTCCGACTTATTTCTCGACCTTCGTAAACTTCCGCGCGGAAAGGACATCGCGCGCACCATTGCGGACGAATGGATCGTTACGCGGCGGTTAGCTGAAATATTGATGGCGGCAGAAATTCGAGGATTGGAGTTCCGTCCGGTGCGCCATCGTGACGAACATGAAAGCGACCCGATCAACCTGCGTACAACTCAGTCTGGAAGGCAGCTACTGGAGCGGGCCGAACTTGAAGGCGTCTTTCTCGAGGATAAGGACTCCTACCTCTGGATCTGTCGGCCCGAAAATAGAGTACTCTTTGACGCTGCACAGAACGAATATGTTGCGCGCCGACAAGCGGCGGAGAGCGGACCATTAAGAAGAATCTGGTCTGAATGGCGTCAACTATGCGTCGTTTCTTCGCGTCTTCCGGTCATTCCACCGACGCACACCGGCGTGGATCCGTTCGACGATGATCTGGAAGGACGATACCGGTGCGTCCGTGGTGACAACATTGGCCATAGATATTTGTCAGAAATCTATTTGCAGCGATCAGCGTGGGACGGATCGGACGTCATGCTCACCCGGGAGATGACGGGACCGCGTAGAGGATTGTTGCGACCGAATTCCGAGATCCTAGTCACGCCCCGCTTGCGACAGATTATCTTGGAACACCGTATCAAAAGCGTCGATTTTGAAATTGCGCACTTCGACCCTAGCCCAGCTCAAAGAAAAAAAGACGCGTAAGATTTGCGACGGTCGCCACAGTTGCGATGTGATTCTTCGGAATAGCCAAGCATCTCGGTCAGAATCACCGCCCGTATGTTGTCCGAGCATAGGAGCCGCATTCTCGACCTTGCCTGACGTTGCCGCGAAGATACATGAAGATGTTTCATAACCACGGAAACCGCGCGGTGGCGCAGTGGCATTCATGTTGGTTTCAAAGAATGGGAAGTTGGCCCCATGCATACGCAAGCGTGCCGATCTGGGCACACTTTAGGAAGGACTGAGGTGGCATAAATTCTGTACAGGCATTTACGTCGTCTTCCGCATAATTGCTGCCGGCGATTGGACCCAGAGTACCCGGTGAGGAGAACGCGGGCGCCGCATCGGCCACTGCTAGGCCGCTCGGAGAAAAGCTCGAAGTAACCGAATTGGTTGGAGGGGGCAGATTGAGAAGCGAATCAGATGCGGCTGGTTCGGGCGCGGGCGGGACGATTAACTGTTTCGGTACCGTCGGCCCTTTGGGGGATGGCCAAACGGAAGAATCGTTGGATGAGCTTGACGGCGAACTGACTACCGCTGCGGATTGGCTGCTGGTGACGCCGGAGGAGTCGGAGTCGATACTGGAAACGGCTTAATCGGATCAATTGGTGCTGTCACAGTCTGGCCTTGTACTGGGCTTATCATGTCGCGACAATTTTCAATGTCGTAGTAGATATTAGGAAGGTGAGCTTGCTGATCCTCTGGAAGGCTTTGTCGTCGGACCAATTCTGCCGAGACCCCCTTACATCGCTCGATTTGCTGGTTCCACGCGTCTTGGCCGATTCCCGCGGGGGCTATTTTTTGTATCTCCCCGAACGTCCTTGGGTCCTGGCCGTTACCCTGAGCCCAAGCGCCAATCGAGCAGACTCCGCAGACGAGGCCGATGATGAAGCTTAGAATCAACACGACAGAGGCTTTATTCAGAAGGCGCATCTATCGCTCGACGGTTTACTGGCAATGAATGATGCCCGCGATGGTTTAAATTTGTGCAAATCGTTCGATTCCGTACCTTTGTGCGCAAGATCGAGCAAGCGTGCCGATCTGGGCCCACTTTAGGAAGGACATAGGGTCTATTTTTAAGGCCGCCGTGAGTGGAACCCCCTTCTATCAGTCTATAATCTCAAGTACCACTTATATTTCATAATATGCGAAATTGCAATTATAAAGATTAGTATAACGTACTGTGACGTGATATAACGTCCTTTATGTTACGTCGATTGGGCGAGGGGAGCAATGATTATTTTGGGAATACGATCGCTATCTGAAGCTGAGCATCCGCAATGATACTGTCTTGTCACAAGCGAATGTGTCAGCAATTGAAGCCGCCGAACATGAGCGCGCATTCAACTATAGAGTGTTTGATCCCAAGGGTTACCAATGACCGGGAACCAAATAATCGCGATAACCTCACGAGTCTGTTGTCTAGTGATGTGTTTGCTCGGCCCAGCGAGAACAGCCTGCGGTGAAGAAAAAAACACAACCGATTGGTCGGCGAGCCGCGCCAGCATAGAGCAGGTTTACGAGCAAGTTCTGCCACTCTCTCGGATTAGTTGGTCGCCCAATGGAAAGAGCCTGGTCTTGGTCGTAACCAACGGCAGCCTGTGGATCGTCACGCCGCCGGAATACAAGCGAGCGAGGCGCCTGACGCGAGAGATCCACTCATTAGATACAGTACAGTGGTCGCCTGATGGTCGATGGCTGATGGTTGTAGGGGAGCGACCCTCGGACAAGGTCCCCGATTACCCGTGGGGCACCATCTGGCTGGTGGATCCGAAAGGTAAATCTCCACAAAAGGATCTCTTGCCACCTGGATCACTGTTTCAAACTCCCGGGAAGTCGCTGGATTCAAAATGCCGAATGGCTGGACAAAAGATCGAGTCTACTTTTCGATGCATTGTGGAAGCGGGTGCGTGGGTCATTACAGCATCAACGTGAACGACGATAGCTACCAGATATTTTGCATTGGCACCGGACAAATTGAGTGGGCGCCCGATCGTAAGATTGGAGTGGCAGAGAATTACGGCAGCGGTCCGGATCCGCATGGCCTGGGGCTCGTGGCAGCGGAGAGCGGCGAGACCCTTACGGCTGATTCGCTACCATCCGAATACAAACGCCGGTGTGAGTCGGTTTTCAGCGGAAGCGGGAGGCCTAACGATTCGAGCGAGTTCCCTGAGTTCATTACTTGGCTTCCGGACAGCCGTACGGTTATGTATTCCAACCTGACGGACCATTCGTTGCGTTTGTGGGACACGCAAACCGGACAACGAACGACAGTGATGCCAGGCCGCCGTCATTAGCTGAACAAAAAAGCATCGTTAGCGCCACCAGACCCGTGTCATATCGCGTTCCGATATCTGCCATGCCGCCTCAGGGTTCTTGTCCGCCCTACCCTGCGACTCCTAACCCGAAAATGTATTTTATCGTGTTAGGAAACAACAAAAGACGGAATCAGAAAATGACGAGAAAATAGAAACTTTAGATCTGAGGTGCAGCCGCACCTTCCTATCGTCGCCGCAATTGACCTGCTTGACAGAACCAAATCCGCAATCGTTGGGTATGGCTTGCCTATTGAGAACCACTCGCGGCTGCAAAGGCGGCCTTTCTGTTCATAATACCAGTGGGCGCGAAAGCCCCCGCCGCCGGGTTTGCAGCCGGAGTATATACGTCAGCAGTATTAAGTGCTGGCAGCACGTTTCCTTGTCCACCTGCTACCAGAACCTTACCGTTTGGCAGCATTGAAGCTACAAGAATGTCTCTCACATGAGTCATTGAACCTGTAGGCACAAATGCATTAGATCCCGGATCGTATACTTCGGCAGTCGCGAGGGTCGCATTGTTTGCTGTTCCGTTGCTTTGGCCTCCTGCGACTAACACTTGGCCGTTATCAAGCAGCGCAGTTGCATGATAAACCCGCTGCGTACTCATCTGGCCGGTGGTGTAGGAAAATGTTTCTGCAAATGGATCGAATAGCTCTGCGGTAGCCAGTTCACCTGTACAGCAAGTGGCGTTGACATAACCTCCGGCAACCAAAACCTTTCCACTAGGAAGGAGTGTTGCCGTAGGACCACCTCGCTTGGCATTCATACTACCGACCGGAACGAAGGTCTTTTGGATCGGATCGTAGATTTCAGCAGAAGATATTCCGATGCCCGTCGCAGTTTCACCGCCGACGATAAGGACGCGGCCGTCATTCAAGAGAACAGCTCTGTGATCCGCTCTCGTATCGTTCATTGTGTTAGTTAGAAGCGTAAATATTCCTGTGGATGGAGCATAAATCTCAGCGGTTGTCTCACTACCGGTGACGCCACTGCCTCCAGTTATCAACACGGTACCATCCTCTAATAAAGTGGCTTGATGATAAAATCGCGCTTTCTTCATACTGCCGGTGACGGTGAACGTTTTCGTAGCGGGGTTATACAATTCAGCCGCGGCTGTGATGCCCGCCGCCACGCTTCCACCGGCAATAAGCACGCGGCCGTCATTCAGAAGAGTTTGTGTATGGGCATATCTGGCACGGTTTAGGTTTCCGGTAGTTGTCGTAAACGTTCCGCTTGAATAGTCGTATGTTTGTGCTGTCGGTTCTGGAGTAGAATCATTCGAAGTTCCTCCCGAAACTAAGACTTTGGTAGACACAAAATTGCTGACAAACTTGCTTATGTTCGGAGTACCCCAGCCAGTCGCCTCGTCATAGCCAGGGCCAGCAGGAAACCCTAGTACGCCGTTAAAGTGATTGTCACCAATTTGGACATCGCGAAACCCCATACCGATTCCCTGAGGTCCCATTTGGTATAGTCGGGGGTTGATGTTACCGACCTTAGCCGCATTCTTTTGTGACAATAGGTTCCCGATTCCAGCCCAAATCGGAGCGCCGAGACTTGTCCCTCCGATGCGCTCGAAGACATCCGCTCCCAGAACATCGTCTACAATAAAAGCCCCTGGCATATCAGAACTTCCGAGCATCGCCACGTCTGGCACATCGCGATTTCCTCCAACTGGCACTCCTAAACCCGTCTGCCACGACGGTTGAGGGAATATCGAGCTGACTCCGCCTCCTGTGGCTCCTGTTAATTCGTCCCACACAGACTCCGCCACAAATCCTACATCAGCATACGATGGAGCTGGCATCGACGGTGTAAACTGAGTGCCTCCGACTGATGTCACATTCGGATCGGCAGAGATCTCATTCACATTCTGGCTCGTTCCAGGGACACATGTGCCATTTGGAAGCATCGCCAAACCTGCCGCTCCGGTATCACCTGCCGCGACGTATACAGATTGGTGTTGGTTAGCTGCTTGAGTAAATAGCGGAGAAAAGTTGATTTGATCATAGACAGAATCGCAATTGCCATAACTCATCACAATACTTCCGCAACTATTGGCGTTAACCGCTCCTTGGAGGGCATCAGTAATGGCCGCGTCATTACCTATGACATAATTGTTACCGATATAGACCTTAATTGGCGCGCTGGGAGCGATCGCGTGTGCCCATTCGATGTCCGTGAGAACCTCCGTTTCATAGGGAGCAATTTCCCCCGGATTGGGACCGCCAGACGGAACTCTGAGAATCGGATTGGGCGTCGGAGCGGGCAGATTAAATGTGCTATCGAATAGGTTTACCGATGAATCCGCGAAATCTGAAAGTGCAAGTACGGCAATGCAATGCGTTGAATCACCCGTAATGCCAGCGGTGATAAGTGGAGTTTCATTGTAAAAAGTGTAAACGTCCTGAGGAGCGAATCCAGTTTCAGGGCCAATGATTATATTTGGAGTGCTTTGTCCAGATCTCTGCAACAACATCTGGCCACCTCCAGTATTATAGATTCCAACTAGTCCGCGTATTAGACCGCTAAAACGGGCAGGAATTTGAGGAGCGTCAAGATTCGCATATCTGCCGGTCGATTTGTCCCAGACGATTCTCACATGAAACGCCGCTTCAATTTGAGCAATCGTGCCGGAAAAAGCGATGAAATCGGACGCTCTGCCATATGTCTCATCTACGATTAGAAAATGTTGCTGAAGCAACCAGTTCTTGACTTCACTAAATTGGGATTCTGATTCGCCAAATCGAGCATGCAGTTGCTGGGGCGTGAACTCCTTATTGAAATTGGGCGAAGCCGGGTTTTGCTGATCCTCTAACAGTTGTTTAAATTCAGTCGGATTCTGAATTGCAAAATTCATACGTATATGAGGAATGATCATGTCCGGAGGGGCCGGCTCAAGCTTGGATAAATCCGCACCATTTGGCCGGCTGCCCTCCAAAGTAATAGTTGGTTCCTCAGCGAACGTTGGTCTGACCATTTGAGGCAAAGTCGATACGAAAAGAAATAGCGCAAAAATACAGGTAGAGACGCCGTACTTCATTATTTACTTCCCCGCTTACTACTATCGCCCGTCACAAGTTAAATCCTGAAAGTCCGAACACTTCAGTTCAATCACCGGGCAGGCATTCCCCTGTGATCACCCCCGCCGTTGCCCAGGATAGATGACAATGCCAGTTCCCGAGACAGTCGGAGTCCGCGTCACATTTAGTTGGCGCGAGTTCGCAGCGCCCCGGCTGCGGCTGGAAGGTGCAGGAGAATCCGCTAGGGCACGGGCTGTCGGCATTGCAGGATGACTGATTTACACAAATACCAGATATGGACCCTTTGTTGAGAAAAGCGCACGTGCCTGAGACGCAATCTGCATCTGTCTTACAACCTGACGTGCTTGCGACACATGAACCAACGCATGCTCCGCCAGGACAATCGGAATCAAAACTGCAAAATGTGCCTGGATTGGCCGCGCACTGACCAACCGCGAGTCCAGCACATCGATATCCAGCCGGGCAACTTGAATTTGATGAGCAGGACTGATTGAGAAGTGGAGAGGTCGCGGGGACTGGATCGGCCAGACTGTCGCTGCCAATACATCGACTGCGGCCAGAAACGTTGGAAGTCAAACATTTGGCATTAGGAACGCAATCAGCGTCGGAATTGCATGGTTGTACGGACGTCAATGCGAGACTGATTGAAAAGCTAGCTAGAAGTAAACCTGATGCGACTAATACTATCCATCCACCGCCAGATAACCTTTGCATTCGTAGCCCCCATTTCGATCCGCCATTATGCACTGAGTACACGGCTTAGCGCAATTTCACATCGTTACAACCTATCAGAAATGCTCAAGGAGTTGAGTGTGAAGTTATTGTGAACTCGTCAGAAGCTACAGCAGCAGATGCTTATTCCATGCGGAGCATCGCCAGATGCCTGCCCTTACTTCGTTTATTTGCGTTCTACCCGAGGAGCTCGTTAGTTGAGACAAACGCCTAGCCCAGCGGGGCATTACCGCATGGAGCTGCGGTGCGGATCTAACCAGCACACAAATAGCCAAAGCCAAGCTCGCTTCTTGCCGTCTTGGAGGTTCGTCAAGCGCACCTATGGGAAACGTTGGCCGCCGCTCTCTAAGACCCTGATACCATGTCCCTAATCTGCGCTAAGGCGCATCACGCTCTCGATGAAGCCGTTGACAAGCTCTATCGCAAAGAACCCCTTTCGTAAGTGGGTCTCCTAATTTGGCGGATCTCTCCATGGAGCGAGTTTCTCAGCGATGGCAGCGAGGACTCCAAGCACGTAGACGTCCGCAATCCACCTATCTGGCGGTCGGTATTTTGAGATTTCAACGGTTAAGCGCGGTCGAGTTGATTCATTGTGGCAGGGTATGACCAAAGAACCAGTATATTTTCACTGTTCGCCGGTTAGTTGTTCGAGTTTTTTGCGTTGGGCGGGTGTGATCCTGGGCCAGACGCGTTCGAGCATCTGGCCTTCGCGAATCAGCTGCTGGTTGCGTTGGTCCTGCTGGTAGTCGGCGAGGTCGGCGCGATGAGTCGCCCAGAAGGCGAGTGAGGCGCTTAATCCTCCGGTCAGTAGAATAGCTACCAGATAAAGCCACCAGGGCAGGCGCAGGTTTTCGGCGGCGGCCACGGCGCTGCGCGCGGCCTGGCGCATGGTCGTGCCCGCTTCGGTGATTGCACCGTCGAGGGCGCTGCGGGCTTCCTCGGCGATGCGCGCCGAGGCTTCGGCGCCTGCGACTTCGATCACGTCATTAATGCGCGGCTCCAGGCCCGCTAGCCGTTCGAGAGTAGCGGCGGCGGCCCGCTGCTGTTCGCCGGCGCGTTCGAGCAGCGCCAGTACCTGAAAAAGACGCCGCTCGAAGTCGTCGTCCTGCTGCTTGCCGTTCGGCCAGGCGGGTGATGCGTTCGAGCTCGCGTTCGTGACCGGGTTGGCGCACTTGCTGACGCTCTTTGAGCAGCTCGTCTCGGATCTGTTCCATGGCGAGACCTTTTTCGGCGGCGTGCCGGGCCCAGGCAGCGTCGGCCGCTTCGCGATCGCGGCCATACTGCGGATTGCGCTGGAATTCGCGCAACGGCCCGATCCCGCGCCGTTCGATCTCGTGTCCACGCGCGAGCTCGTGCTCGCGTGCGAGGCGCAGCTCGCGCATCGTGCCTACGGTGCGCTGGAGAGTTTCGTCACGCAGCAGTTCGCGGACATCGAAGCTGCGGCCTTTGAGCTTGAGTTCCCGTTCCGGTTCGGGACAGCGAGAGAGTTCGAGCTGCAGCTCGCGCCCTCGGCTCAGATCCAGTGGATCGAGCATTGGAGGGTTCATGCCGATGCTCGCCGAGGCTGCAGGCAGTGGAGGGCCAGCAAATACCCCAGGAATTGCGTCATTCTCGGCTGACGCCGCTGGCGTAATTGTGCTCGCAACGTACAAAGACAAAAAATACGGCTATCCGGATCCGTTTTGGCATTGGTATCATAGGCAACAGAAAAAAGCCGGCTCCCCTCCGAACGCGTCACGGAAAGAAGCCGCTGAGGAGTACGAAGAATGGCTTCGTCGCGGCAAACCTGATGCGGAAGGCCATGCCACCGAAGATACTGGTGATGAGGACTCAGACGACGAAGAACCGCCCGATGCGGGCAATAATTCTTTGAGGATGATTGTTCCAATATTGCCAATAATTCCATTTTTGTTTGGGCTGCCGTGATCAAAGCCTCTCGCACCATTTTCTTCGGCAGCTATCTGAGAAACCAGGAATATGAGGCCTTGGGATGCTCACGCAAGAGCAATTTGATGCTTCCTTGCGCTAGTATGCCGTCCGCAAATAAGTTTCGATTGCCGAAGCACTTTAGGCCTGTCTTTACTTGGGATCTCATTAGGCAACTTAAGGTTATTTGCGGGACGGAACCTTCTAGAGGGCCGATGAAATGATGAAGTTTATGGTATCTTTGGATATTAGTTCTGCCTCACTGGCTCTCTCGGAGCTTTCCAGACGGCTAGGAAGAGATGCAAGTGGCGACTCTCACAGCAAAGGAGATCAGCAATCGAGGTTACCCTTTTCAACAACGATTTGGCGAACTAATTCAAGTGCGCCCGAACCTGCCGATCTGGAGGAACATTTGGCTAGTCTGTTGAGCCACTTTCCACCAGACGAGCTCTCCAAGGTCCTACCTGAAGAATGTGATGTTTGTATAAATATAGGCGTGATGTACGACACCTATACCCTCGGGTTTGTTTTATCCCGCAGAGCAATGGAGATCGCCAGCGCCTACGGCGTCCGCATAGAGGTTTCCTGCTATCCGACAGATTTCAATAACGAATGAAATCGGCTGCGTCAGAGTTTCATTGCCCGCTATACGCCGGAGCCCAACGGCGCGCATTGAGAGCTTAGCTCAGGCGCCCGCCAAAGCCTGACGGCACCATCCGCAGATGCACTCCCAGTTGCTACGCCATTCCACGAGGAGTGGGACCAAACGGGGGCTGTTTCACAGTATCAAAATCAGACCGCAGCAGGATCACCCGCATTTTTCCTTGCCCCCTACTCTCACCTTCAATATAACATAAAGGACATTATATTATATAGGAACCACGATGGGCAGGGGGCTGAGATGAAGATCGCGAGACGGCTGTTTGTGGTCCTTCTGGCGGACAACGACCATGGTAAATCGACCATGATCAGGGCACTCGTGTCTCAAGGCTTAGGCAGGGCCGTTCAACTGCAGAGGAAGGGAGTGCGCTTGCTGACTAGCCCGTGGGGCCGACCGATCGATGCTTACATCTTTGGACGTTCGTACCAAGAAATCGAGAAGGGCGAACATGAGAGTGTCGAAAATGCACTAGACGCCAATGATCCCGACTGGCGAACGCGCGAGCTTGTCATAATGCCTAGCCATGTTGGTGGCATAAGAAACAAGGGTGACGCTGACGATATTGACCAAATGATCGACGTGGCACATGCAGCTGGTTTCGACGTAATCTGCATAACAGTAATTTTCACTGAGCCGAGGGAGGAGACGGCGCGTTTTGCCAATGTGTGGCAAAAGCCCTGGGATGAGCGCTGGACCATTCCTAATCCTCAGGCAACTGAACCGGAAGGCCAACTTGAGGCCCTGGGCCGCGATCTATGGACGTGGATTTGCAAGGGGATCACGCCATGAATCAGCTTGTTTGCGCCCCCCGTGCTTCTGCTCCGAATTTACCCGCCCTCGTCGCGACGAGCGGCGAGCAGGCGGCGCGGCGCTTTCTGGAATTCTTCGCTTCCAATATCCGTAACCGGAATACCCGAATTGCGTACAGTCATGCCGTCGGACTGTTCCTGACCTGGTGCGAGGAATATGGAGTGCCCTCGCTCGGCGATGTGCAACCCCTGCATGTCGCCGCCTGGCTCGAGACGCAGGCGCAAACGGCGGCGGCTCCCACCGTCAAGCAGCGGCTCGCCGCCATCCGTCATCTGTTCGACTGGCTGGTGGTCGGCCAGATCGTGCCGGTCAATCCCGCCGCTTCGGTGCGCGGACCAAACCATATCGTCCGTAAAGGCAAGACCCCCGTGCTGGAGCCGGTCGAGGCGCGCGCCCTGCTCGACAGTATAGACGTGACCACGCCGATTGGCCTGCGCGATCGCGCGCTGATCGGTTTGATGGTCTACAGCTTCGCGCGCATCGGAGCGGCGCTCTCCATGAAGGTCGAAGATGTTTACAGCGAGCGCAGGCGGCTCTGGGTACGCTTGCGTGAGAAAGGCGGCAAGCGTCACGAAATGCCCTGCCACCATAACCTCGAAACCTATCTGACAGCATACATCGAGAAGACCGGGATCGCCGACGATCCCAAGGGCCCCCTCTTTCGCACCATTGGGCGCGGAACTCACGAGCTCACCCGCACGCCATTGCCCACGGCTAATGCCTACATGATGATTAAGCGGCGCGCCGCCGCGGCAGGGCTCGAAACCAAGATCGGAAATCACAGTTTCCGCGCGACCGGGATCACTGCTTATTTAAAGAACGGTGGCACGCTCGAAAAGGCGGCCTCGATGGCTAACCACGCCAGCACTCGTACCACCCAGCTTTACGATCGGCGC